>ERZ837380.16-NODE-16-length-240196-cov-36.568516_pt1 | contig 240196 bp, 327 predicted proteins | sample MGYA00519685_ERZ837380 | MGnify/ENA primary metagenome ERZ837380 (study PRJEB31850, sample SAMEA3708817) | human gut metagenome | biome: human gut; feature: human-associated habitat; material: faeces | place: China | collected 2014 ...
ACAGGGTTGTAAGCATCAGTAAATCAGCACAGATATCAAGAGCAGAATCAGAAAGAGATATTGCAGTTGCAAAGGCTAATGCTGAAAAGCAGGCTAATGATGCAAGGATTGAAGCTGAGACAGCTATTGCAGAAAGAAATAATGAACTTGAGATTAAGAAGCAGGAATTAAAGAGAGCAGCAGATGTCAAGAAGGCTGAGGCTGATGCTGCATATGAAATCCAGCAGCAGGAACAGAGAAAGACAATTGAAATTACAACTGCCAATGCTAATATTGCAAAGCAGGAAAAGGAAATTGAGTTAAGAGAAAAGGAAATCACTGTTAAGGAAAAGACACTTGATGCTGATATCCGTAAGCAGGCTGAAGCTGAAAAGTATGCAGCACAGCAGAAGGCAGATGCAGAACTTTATCAGAGACAGAAGGAAGCAGAAGCAAAGCAGTTTGAAATTCAGAAGCAGGCTGAAGCTAAGAAATCACAGGCAGAAGCAGACAGATTTGCTAAGGAGCAGGAAGCTGAAGCAGTTAAGGCACAGGGATTTGCTGAAGCAGAGAGCATTAAGGCAAAAGGTGTTGCTGATGCTGAAAGTATTAAGGCAAAGGGATTAGCTGAGGCTGAAGCTATGGAGAAGAAAGCAGATGCAATGGCTAAGTATGGTAAGGCTGCCATGACTGAAATGATTATCAAGGTACTTCCTGAAATGGCAGGAGCTATTGCAAAGCCATTAGAAGCTATTGATAAGGTAACTATTATTGACAGTGGTAATGGAGAAACCGGAGTAGGTTCATTCAGTAGTAATGTACCGTCAGTTCTTGCTAAGACAATTGAATCCGTTAAGGAAACAACCGGTTTTGACCTTACAGAAGTAATGAAGGCTAATACATATGATGCAAAGACTACTAAGAATGTGAACTTAAGCGGTAACATAAATGAATCAGCTGAAATGTTTAAAGATGTTTCAAATAAATTATCTGAAGCTGTAGATTCTGATAAGATTGATAATGCTTTTGGTAAGGCATTTTCAGATGCCGGTTCTGAAGAATAAATATTTATAAAAAAGATAAAAAAACTTCCCTCTTTTGTAAAAAAAGGGGGATTTTTTTTAGTGTCTATACACTACTTATATGTAACATGAATATTGTATTAAAGGAGAATTTATACATGAAAAGATTTTATTCAGAAGATGATGAAATAATGCCTAGCTTTAGAGTAAGTGTTATCTGTCTATTAATAATGATGATAGCTATACTTACAGGAATTATGAAAATTGATGTGTCAGCTACCGGTAATCTTAACAATAGTCATACATCTTATAGTACTGAATATAATACAGGAACAAACGGACACTTTTAGAAAGGATAAAATAGGCAGGTGGAGAGTATGAGAAAGATTATAGATATTTCATTATATGAAAATGGAAAAATAGAAATTGAAAATGTTAATGAAGATATGAATACTACAGTTATTTACCATGTTGTCTCTTCAAAATATGGTAAAGGAATGACAAAATACGCTTATGAAGATAAGAAGCAGGCAAGTATAAGGATACTAGCAAAGGAAATGATAAATGAAAAGGAAAGAGAAATTAAACAGCTTACAGAAGAGAAAAACAAGCTTCAGGTAAAGCTGGAAAAATATTTAAAATAAAGATAAAAAACTGATATTATTTATTAGTATTAAGTATGGGAGTAGACAAGTATATGTTACTCCCCTTTTTTATTATTTATTTGATATAATTGATGTATAATAGGTTTAAGATAGGTAATATAAGAAACCCTAATATGCAAAAGAAACATAGTAAAAAAGTAAAATAATTTCAGATTATCTGTTATAATATATGCTGTAGATTGAAGAAAAAAGTATGGTGTATATTGGGATAGAAAATGGGTATGTAAGGTTTTGGTATAGAGAAGTATAAGGGTAAGGTAAGAATAATAGGTAATTAGAATAATTATGATATATAATATATAAATATATTACACTATTTTTTATTCAGACTACCTTGAAAGAATGGTAATAAATAAACTTGACGAACTTGATTTATTACAGTATGTTATATTATATGAAAATGGGATAAATATTTTAAAAAAATATTTCAAAATATCATAATTTAGTCCAAAAAAAGTTAGTAATTATACACTATTTACATATAAGAAATAAATAGCCACTTTTTAGTAGAAAGGAACATTCAATATGAGAAAGAACATATTTAAAACAACAGTAATAGCAATGGCAGTACTTACAGCAGCTTTTGGAATGACAGCCTGTGGTAATAAAAAGGTAGGTAACACTGACACTACACAGGTTAAGCAGGAACAGCCAAGTGTAGCTGATAATAATAATACAGCTAAGACAAAGACAGGCATTGTAACATTTACAGCAACAGATACAGACGGTAATACTGTAACACTTGAGGGTAAAGCAGTAGTACAGGCAGATGGAAGTGCTGAAATAGAAGTTATTGACAATGCAGGTAATAAGGTGACATTCACAGGTAAGGGGAATGTTAAAGATGATAAGATTACTGTAACAGATGTTAAAGCTAAGGATGCAGGAACACTTGTAAAGGCAGATGGTACTGAAATCAAGATTACAACAGATACTAAGACTGAGAAGGCAGAAGAAAGCACTGGTAGTTCAGAAACTTCAGATGTAAAGGTATCAGAAGATGTAATTAAAGAAGTAGAAACAGCTAAGAAAGAAGAAAGCAAGGCTGATAACAGTGTAATTGTAGGAGATAATACTTCAGACAATAAGACTGATGTACCTGAACAGTCTGATAATGGTAGTTCTGATAATGGTAGTTCAGATAATGGTACAGTAGAACCTACACCTGAACCTACTCCAGAGCCACAGCCTACTCCTGAACCAACACCTACACCAGTTGAACCTGAACCACAGCCAGAACCTACACCTGAGCCAGAAGAACCTGATGTGCAGACTAAAACACCAGTATATTGTGATATGGACTTCAGAACAAGTGATGGCGTTGAAGACACAAGAGATGCAACTGTTGGTGAATATATTTTTAGAAAATATATTAACGGTGAAATTACTGAATCAGAAGCAGAAAGTCTTATGCTTAACGGAGCATTAATTAATGTTAAGGTAAGATATGATGACGGTTCAGAAGAAATAATTGATGAGATTAAACCTAAGTCAGTGAAAATGAGTATCGCACATACAGGAGAAGAGTATAGTATGATAGAACATAATTGGCATATACCCGGATATACATATGTTAGTATGTCAGATTGGAGAGGGGCTACACATGCAGTTTATTATATTCTTATCTATTATGATATCTGATGAATAAATAGAATAATAATGAAACAATGAGACTGTCATAAGTGCGTATTGCATGAATGGCAGTCTCTTGATAAGAAGATAATAGCAAAGGAGAATAATATTATGAGAAAAACATATGAAGATATTCATACAGCATAGGAAGTTATTAATATGATGAATGTAATTATTTTAGGATGCTAAGCGGGAATCCTCGGTAATTCAATTGCCGAGTAGTTCACAAGAAAGAAATTGGTGACTATACAGAAGTTGCATTTTGCTATTTTAGACCATGATAGATAGATAAATAAATATAAAACAATAAGTAAGGGGTTATGAATCATCATAGCCCCTTATTTTTATGCAATTTAATAAAAAAATATTGTATGATATGATGAAAAATAAAGTTGTTTAAACAAATGTTCTTGTAGATATATGTCAAATATTGGTATATAATAATTTTATTATGTATTAATAATTAGTGAGGACTATATGACAAATTCAGATTATATATTATTTTTAGATGAAAGTGCAGAAACAAAAGCAAATCCTTATTTGTTGCTTGGTGGTATTATAATATCAAGAAACAATTATAAAAAATTCTTAATACCGTCTATACAGAATACAAAATCTATTTTAGGGAATCCTAATATTGTATTTCATTATACAGATATCCTTAAAAAACAGAAAGATTTTAAAATAATGTGTTCTGATGCTGAAATGCGTACTAAATTTTGGGATTCACTAAGGAACAGTATTGCTAGTGTAGATTTTAAAATAATAGCATCTTTTACTAATGTAAAGGAATATTCAAAAGAGTATCCTAAATTAAGCCATGATGTATATGAATTATTATTTTCTTGTGTAATGAATAACTATTTGCATTTTTTAACAAAAAACAATGCTCGTGGCAGTATAGTATTTGAATCAAGAGAAGAAACACAAAATAGAAAAATACAAAAACATTATTTTAATATATTGCAAAATGGTACAAATATTTATATGCCAGAAGCAATTGATAAGTATATAACCACAACAAGTTTTACTGTTAAAGAAGAAAATAGTATTGGCTTGCAACTTGCAGATATTGTTGCATATAATTGTATTAGACATATAAATAATTATAATGTCCAACATGGTATGTGGAATATCTTGGAGACAAAAATATATGATGGAAATAAGAAAGATATTGACTCATATGGATTAGTTAAATTATTTTAATCTTGACATTTAGATTATTTTTTGATATGCTTTTGTCACAGACAAAGAAATGGGTGTCCGTTAGCTTTGTTTTGTGCCATACCAAACAGAAATGGGTGTCCATTAGCTGATAGATATGCAGAACTAAAGGAGAATAAACAATTGTTTTTTAACATGCGTTTAGGCAAGAGATAATACAGGGTCATTTTTATGGCTCTGTATTATTTTTTTCAGTAATCTAATTAATTTTCATAAAGAATTAAATATAATCGAAAAATAATGTTTTATTTTTATAGGAGGCTGTCTGATTAAGTTCAGGCAGTTTTTTTATGCTCTGAATAATAAATAAGCCTTAATGCAACACATAAAGATACTAAAAAATGTAACATAACTATTATAGGCAGATATTTTTACATAAAATTCATCAAAAATGATTATAGTGTCTGTCATATATAAGATGTAGTAGTTGTAGGAAGATATTTTGGGAATAGATATGTAAATTTATCCCTTAAAAAATAATATCTTACACTATTATAACACAGGCTTAATATAGCCAAGTCAGCTAGGAGAAAGACTTAGCAGGAAGGAGAAAGAGAGATTATGAAATTAAAAAGAACTTTTAAGACACTGTTAATGATAATCGCAACAGTAATGAGTGTTGTATCAGGTATACTTACTGATTCAGGAACACTTGCATATGCAGCCACGACTTATACCTTAACGCTTAACTGGGATGATGGCGTTGAATGGGTTGCTACTGATAGGAATGGTACTGACAGATGGGAAAAAGGCGGTTCAAAGACATTTCAGGCAGGTTCTAAGGCTTATACTTATGTCAGACTTAAGAATGGTGCAACAGTCAAATCATTCTTTTCAAGACAGGAAAATAAAGACTGGACTGATTATACATATACGTCAGGAAGCTTATGCTATGATACATGGACAATGCACAATAACAGAAACGTGGACATATATACATCTGTATCATCTTCAGCAGATGTGTCTTATGACTGGGATAACCTCGTAACAAGCTCAAAGCATTATCATTCAAGCAATGGAAATGAAGCATCTTGGAGTAATTTAAGGGATGACCTTGGAAGGTCTCCTGCACCGATTTATTCAATTTACTATAAGCTACAGGAAAATAGGTACAGGGAAACCTGCTATGGAGATAATCAGGAAGATAAAGACTTCGGCGGTTATGAAATAATGTTAAGGACAGAAGACAACCATAACAGTTATTGGTATGGACAGTCCTCATATGCAAATGGAAATGGATTTGACGACTGGTACAGGGATGAATTTGAAGGAATAAAGCTTTCAAATCTTGCAATTGTACCTGTCCAGATAAAGGGAGATAAATTTTTACAGATTAACATAAGCATTAAGAACAACAATTCATATGCAAAAGAAATATCACTGGCCACATGCAGCGATATACAGATTGCAGATGATGATAATGCAACAACATTCTTTAATGGTAATGGCTTTACAATGACAAACATGTACTGTGAAACATCAGACAATTTTCCGCTTGGCACAATTCCTACAGCAACACTTAATGTATATGCGAAGGATGTACCGGGATATGTAACTGATGCGGATGCAGTATATATAGGACATTTTGTTTACAGAAAACAGCATATATGGTTAAACAATGTACTTGGTGATAAAACAACATACTTCAATAAAAAACCACATGGCGGAACATCAGGAGAAGGTGAATCGGATTCAGGTTTTTCAATTGCATGGAAGAACAGAACAATTGCAGCAGGTCAGACACAGACTTACAGCTACATCATAGGCATAGGAAAGTACAATTCAGATAATAAGATAACATTTGATGCAAACAGCGGAGAATTAAAGACTCCGGGAACAAATATCAATAACCCAAGCGGAAATTACAGTAATAAAGTTACGGTAACATATGGTACAGATACATATTCATCAATGAGAAATGATATACCGGAAAGAGCAGGCTATATATTTGACGGATGGTGGACAACACCTAATGACAGCAATGCAAGCGTAATGGTATATGATGCATCAGGAAAATGTAATAATGACTGTAATTATTGGAAAAATAATCAGTGGCAGGGAACTAATGATTTAACCGTATATGCACACTGGAAAGCAAACACATATACAGTACGTCTTAACACAGGCGATATCCCGTCATCAGAATTGACAAAACTGACAGAAACAGCAGATAAAGAAGGCTGGACATGGAATGAAAACGGCAGATATTTTTCAAAGGCATTTGTACAGAATGAAAATAATTACCTTCCGGGAGTAAATAAGTTCTTCAGTGCTAATAATTATGAATCAGTAGGCAGCAAAGTAACAGACAAGTATTTTGTACAGGATAAGACAAAGAATCCTACAAAGGTATTGTATAACTGGTGGACATCAGCATCAGGTGGTACAGATATAGGCAGAGGAGAAAAGACCTATAACAATCTGTATGAGATATCAAAGGATAACAGTGGAATTGTTAATCTTTATCCACACTGGATGGGATATACAACAGTGTTTAATTACTCAGACACCGCCCCGTCTAATACCGCCGGTCAGACTGTAACAATTAATAATAATATTAATGATGGCATGGATAACAACTTGTATCAGGTATATGGAAACTGTTTCTTTTATAAGGGAACAGATGGCGAGTATCACGATTATGAAGGCACAAATCCTGATTTAAAGGTAACTGCAAGTATTCCGAACAGTAACGGATATAAATACATCTTTAATGGCTGGCATCATAAAAAATTAAATTACCTTACAGACGGATTAGGAAAACTTACATATAAGAATAATTATAATATCGGACAGGGTAAAACTTCATACAGTTTATCACCACATTTTACCAGAACAGGAATTAATTATAACGTAAGACTTCATGCAAACGTACCTGAAAATACAGAAAGTACATTACAGGTGCTTCATCGGAATGGAATATCATCATACATTTACGACAGCAATAGCAGATACTTTTCAAGAGAACTTACATATGATGATTTGCAGGATATGTTATCACCTGACGTATATTCACTTAGGGGATATCATCTTATAAGTATAAGTGACTGGTATACGGAAAAAACAGGTGGTAATACAGTATCAGCACCATGTAATAATACGAAGGCTGAATATCCAGACTGGTCAGAAAACTATTGGAATCTTACAACAACAGATGGAGCAACAGTAGACCTGTATGCAAGATGGCAGGCAAATAATTATAAGATAGCATACAACTTAGATGGTGGTACATATGGTACATCACATCCGACAAGTGTAGACTATGATACAATGGTAACAATAGATAATCCGTCAAAGACAGGTTACACATTTACAGGATGGACTATTACAGGGTATGACAGTACTACATCAGGATATGCAGGAAGTACATGGACAGATGAAACCGGTACATCTTATAAGAATTTAACTGCAACAGACGGAGCAACAGTGACATTTACTGCTACATGGAGTAAGGAAGCTCCTAAGACAGCTAAGTATATAGTAAAGCATTATAAGATGGATGTGAATGGTAATTATCCATCTGTGCCTGATGAAACTGAAAATCTGACAGCAAATATTGGAAGCAGTGTGACACCAAATACTAAAGATTATGGAAAACTATATAATAAGCCGTCTTTAAAGACTATTACAGTCAGTTCAGACAGTGGACAGAATGTAATTGAGTATAGATATTCAAGAAAGATGGCAAGAGTAATTCTGTATAAGGATGAAGGAATTAAGAGTACTGACCCGATAGCAGGTGATTATGAAAGAGACTATGTTGGAGCAACAATTAAGCTTTCAGCAGTAATGCAGAAGGGTTATAAATTTAAGAACTGGACAAGTAAGCTTGATTATAACCTTGGTACGGTATTATCAACAGCTAATCCATATAATTATACACTCACCAGTGAAGATATGCAGGGAGTGACACATACATATAATAATGGAGCTGGTTCAACATGGGGCGCACTTATTCAGGCAAATTCAACACCGATTACTTACAGTATTGCTTATAATCTGAATGGTGGAGTTTTTGGAGCTTTTCATCCAACAAGTACAAGTTATAATGAAGATGTAAAGATATCAAATCCTGCAAAGGAAAACTGCATATTTGCAGGCTGGACAATCACAGGGTATGATACAGAGACATCAGGACATAGTGCAGCGACATGGACAGGTGAAACAGGTGCAAGCTTTAAGAATCTTGCTTCAACAGAAGGAAAGACAGTTACATTTACAGCTGTATGGAATGTAGCTACAGCAAATTTTCAGACAACAGGTGATACAGGTATTGCATCTACATCACATCCTAATAAGACATCTGAGAATATAGGAAGTTCAATAAATGTAAATGCAAAACTTAATAATGGTTATACTTTTGCCGGATGGTACAACGGTAGTACATTAGTATCAGATAAAATGAATTTTAATTATACAATGCCAAATACTGATACAGTACTTACAGCAAAGACAACACCAGCAAAATATACAATTAGCTATGACCTTAATGGTGGAGCAGTTGCGGTAAGTAATCCTACAAGTTACAATATTGAAACACCTACATTTACACTTAATAATCCAGTCAGATTAGGATATGTGTTTGTCGGATGGACAGGCAGTAATGGTACTACAACACCACAGAAAAATGTAAGTATATATAAAGGCAGTACAGGCAACAGAACCTATAAAGCTAACTGGACAGCAAACACAGGTACTAAGTATACGGTTGAACATTATAAGATGAACCTTGATGGAACAACTTATACACTTGCAGATACAGATAATCTTAAAGGCACAACAGATACTTCTGTTACACCGGCAGTTAAAACGTATGAAGGCTTTACAAGCCCAAGTACACAGACTGTTACAATCAAAGGTGACGGAACTACGGTAGTAAAATACTACTATACAAGAAACAAATATACATTAGACCTTAACGGGCTTATAAATGGAACACTAAGAGGAAATCTTGTAGACGTAGTAAAAAATCCGATAACAGGAGCAGAAGACAGACACACAGCCGGTACAGCGGTTGTTACTGTAAATGGAACTGTTGTAGGAAATAAAGTTACTGATTACTGTAATGAAGTTTACTATGGAAGCAGTATAAGCATTATTACAACAGCTGAAAGTGGATATAGTATTATTGATAACGATAATGTAAGTTTTAAAATGCCGGCTGAAGGCAAAACTGTAACAGTTACAATAAATGCAAAAGATACCAAGTATCTTGTAAGGCACTGGAAGAAGAATGTTAATACTGACAGTAAGACTTATAATGAAAACAGTTTAAATGACAGCAATTATACAATGTATGATGCTGAATATTTAAACGGCAAGGCATACAGCTGGGTAAAGCCTGTTGTAAGGACACTGAAAGGATTTACATATAAAGGAGTTCTTCCAAGTGAAGGTACGGCTTATGTGAAGCCTGACGGTACAACAGTAATTGATGTGTATTATACAAGAAATACATATACAATAAATGGTGGTAACATAAATGCCAATGTTGAATATGGTAACGGAATAAGCAGTGTAAGCGGATTAAAGACATATGAATATGAGCAGAAGGTAACGCTTACAGCTAATTTAAAAACCGGTTATCACTGGCATGATACAGATGACTGTATAAGCAGCATTAAGTATCCTACAGGCTGGTATAGCAGAAACAATTCAGGTGTTGACGGTATCTTAACAGACAATACAACATATAATTCACAGACAATTAAGTTTAATATGCCTGCAAGAAATGTAAAACTTGGTGTAAAAGCTACAAATAATTCTTATACAGTAGTATATAATGGCAATAAACCTACTGACCCTAGTTCACTTTATAATGTACAGGTTATAGATGAAATTAAGCAGGAGTTTATTTATAATGAAAGTCAGAATATAGCTACAAATAAGTTTAATTTAGCAGGATATACAAGAAAAGACGGCTGGATGACAAAGCCAAGTACAGATGGTAATGGAACAGCTGATTATGCTTATGGAGAGACAGTAATAAATCTTACTGATAAAAACTTAGATGTAATAAATCTTTATGCAATATGGGAAGATAATGCACCGGAAGAGATTAATATAAGCAGTACAAATGATTTTGCAACCACACAGACAGTTACACTTACAGCTAAGGATTACGGAAGTGGTATAAATTATATAAGCTTTGGAAAAGATGAAAAATATGAAAAGGTTACATGTAACGCTGATGGTTCAGTAACATTTACGAGAAAAGTAAATGCATCAGGTACTTATATATTTAGTGTTAAAGATAAGAACGGAAAGGTAAGCAAAAAGACCATTACGTTTTATCAGACAACATTAAATACAAATAAGAACAACATTGTATCATCAGACGGAAAAAATGTAATTGAATCAGATTTTACATCAGTACCGGAGACCTTGAGTACATACATTAGTATTAATGAAGCAGGAAAGAGTATTACACCTGTAACTAAAAGAAATGGAGTTGATTTCCTTGGATGGAGTACAGACAGAAAAGGAAAGACAGGCATCATAAGTATTAAGGCTGATGGTAATAAGACCTATTACGCTATATGGAAAGATACCATAAATCCATTAGTTGTTATAACAGATGTAAGTAATAAGGATGCAGACAGCCAGACAATTAAGTTTAATCTATATGACCTTGATGCTGACTTAACAGATAAAGACTTTGAAGGTAAGGACTTAGAGTATATAAGGAAGCATGGAGAGAAGACCGGTAGTGATATAGCAGCATACTGGTTTGGTAAGAATCCTGTTTATAATGGAAATGGTAACAGCCGTACAGTAACAGAGATTGTAAAAGATGAAGGGTATTCAGTTAATCTTGAAAGGACTGTAGGAGAAGCAAATTACTACTATATATTTGCTGAAGATAAGGCAGGAAATATAAGTAAAACAACAATAGCAGTAGATGCAAACGGAAATGTTACTCCTAACAATGACCTTACATTTTGTAGTTTAACATTAAATGCTAATGATGGTTTAATACAAGAGAATGGACAGAATACCATACAGAAGCTTATCCGTAAGGGAAATACTTATAACCTTACAAATGTACATGCAGAAAGAACCGGGTATCACGATACAGAAAGTGACACTGATGGAGTATCAATGCATTGGTCACATGAAATTGCTCTTGGAAGCAATATCATAGATGAAGATAAACAGACTGTAATAGGTACAGATAATAGTGTTAATCCAGAGAGTTTAACAGAATGGGAAGCTAAAGGAAACGATACATTATATACTAAATGGACTCCAAATGCTTATACATTAAAGGTTTATCTGAATAAACCAGTTAAGGCTACAGAAGACATAAACACTTATAATACAGTATCGTCTGATACAAATAAGTGGATATATGATACATATACGGGATATTATAAAACAGTATTAGTATATGATAAAGTATGGAGTATTCCTGACAGTGCAGAATTTGCAGGTTTAACAGGCTGGACAACAACAGGCTTTAAGAATGTAGGTAAGACTGGAAAGAGTGATATTATATATCTAAACAGTCTCAACAGAAGCTATGATGAAGCTGATGATGTTAGTAAGGCATCTGATATCGGTACAAATCTTACATCAGTTAAGGGTGATGCTGTTGCTTATACAATGCTTTGGAAGGAAAACAGATATACTGTTAATTTCAGGGCAAATGGGGGAACTGCTGTAAAGAGAGTAACATTACTGGAAAAGAAAATTGATGGTAGTGCGAAAGAGAGGACAGTAGATACAACGGCATCAGCAAATAAGAAAGCTACAGATAAGACATATGATACAAGCATCATAATCGGATATGAGAGTATGATTAAGGTATTAGATAGCCCTGTAAGACCGGGATTTACATTTACATTCTTTACAAAGGATAAAGATTATGCAAAGACAGCACATATGAAAGATGATAAACCGGATTTTGATAAGAGTGTCTTATGTACAGGTGAGTTATCTGAAGAAGCTGCAAAGATGTACAGAGAAGAATACAAAATTACCGGTTCATTAAACGGTGATGAAGAAGTAAATTTGTATTCAAGCTGGAGTAAAAGAAAGCCTGTAACATTACAAAGCTTCATATCAGCTAATTCAATCCGTACAGATGCAAATGCATTAACCAAGATAGCATTAGGAACTTATATAACAAGGGATAATGCAAAGGATATAAACAGTGCATGGTTTAATAAGAACTATAAGACAAATGATAAAGGCGAGTATGTAATGAATGATACTGTTGAGGTATTACAGGAGTGGGATGTAACCAAGACAGAGATTAAACAGACATATTCAAAGAAGATAATGGCTGATAATAATTAATCAGTGAAGTTAGCAAATTACTAGACGCAGGGAGCTGTATCAATTGAGTGGAGTTGATATGGCTCTCTTTTTATGTATTAAAATCACACTATTATAATAGGAGTTATGATATAATAAAGAATAAGAGCAGGCGTTGAAGTATAATAAGAGGGGTAAGGAATATGGAAATATTAGTAGTAAAACCAGAAGAAATAAATGATTATATTAAAGCAGAAACTATAGGGATATCAGCACCAAGAGATTTTGTATCAAAGGTACAGGAATATTTACAATCAATAGGACGCAGGGTACTCCTTGTTACAGGATTAAGAAGTACAGGCAAGACTATAGGCATATTACAGGGGATAAAGGATACAGATACAGCTTATATATGTCCTGCTTATAAAGGATGCTGTAATGTGCAGGAGTGATATATTTTTACATTAATACCTACAAATTGTAGTGTATAATAAAAAACTTTACAATATATGGTAGTTTTTCTTTAATTTTAGGTGGTAATTACACACTACTTAAGTAGAAGATGATAATTAAAGATAAAAAATAGAAAAAGATAGAGATATAAATAGGCAAGGTGATTATTATGAATATAAAGGATTATTTAGGACAGATTGGACAGACAGCATTAATAATATTAATAGCAGGCATATTAGTGGTTGTAGGGATAAGAATTGTTATTAATCTGGCAAAGACAGCAATAAAAATCATGGCTGTCGGTCTTATTGTAGGACTTGCCATTGTTGTATATACATTTATTAATCCTCCTGCTAAAGATGTAGATACAGATAATGTATATGCAGAAGAAGCCATTGAAGAAGATACTGAGTATACGGATGATACACAGGATGGTGACTATGAAGAAGAAACCTATGACCCTGTGTATGAGGAAGATATGATAGATTAGGAAAATTATTTCCTAGTCTATTTTTTTTGCTTTTATTTAAGGAAAATAGTTAATTTTATGTAGTAATTCCACACTATTTAATTATAAGGAATATATCAATTAAGATTAAAAGGGGAAATAGTACATGGAAAATACAGATAAATATACTGATACAACAAGAGTATATGTAAAAGGAGCAGTATTACAAAACGCAATCAGAAACAATAATATTACCCAGTCTGATTTATGTAAGATGGTGGATATAAGAGAAGATAAATTATCTTTAATAATTCATGGTAAGAAAACAATAGTCATGTCAGAACTGGAAGAAATTTGTTCTTTATTAGGGATAAATCCTAAAACAGCTATTAATGAGACTAAGAAGAAACCTAGTGATTATAAAGCTACAAGTATTCCTGAAGCTAAATGGAATAGTGATTATTTTCAGGAATGTCTTGATAATAAAGAAATCCACCTTGCTGATTTATGCAGAGTAATTAAGCGTTCAGCTAGTACGATTTGTGATTATAAAGCAGGCAGGGCAAATCCTTCTGTTGAAACACTTGAGAAAATATGTAATACCCTTGATTGTTCTCCTATGTTACTTATAGGAGTATCAGGGGAGTATCTTAATAAGATGTTAGGAAGGCAGGCATTTAAAGAAGATAGTGATTATGTAAAAGAACCTACATATGAAGATGTAAAGGATACATGTGGGGAAGTACCAATAGTAACACTTCATCCGGGTTCAAATACAGAAGATAATATTACAGAAAATGATATTGAAAATAAGGATAATGTTTTTAAGGAAGATAAGTATAAGTCCTTTGAGAGTCTGAATGTAATAGATAATATTGAAACAATCAATAAGAACCTGCTTGCAATGGTAGAAGACCTTGGTATGGCAAATTCAGTGTTATTAAAGAAGATGGATGAGCTTATGAGTATGAATGTTCATTTAGCAGAACGTATAGACAGCCTCGAAAAGAGAACATCAATTAAGTCTGTATCACAACCGGTACAATCCTTTAAATCTAACAACTCAACACTCTGGGGAAATAATACATGTAGTGAAGCTGAAATGAAAGAAATCATCAAATCAGAAGTTAAGAACTGTACTGTTAAAGATTATAAGGATAAGATTTATAAATTAGCTGCATATATGGCAAAGAAAGAAAACAATATATCAAATGCAGTGCTTAGTAAGAGTTATTCCCGATTTACAAGGATTTATGGTATTACTATAGACTCCTTAAAACAGGAAACCGGGATGAATGGTACAATTGATGCTATATATGCCAATCCATTAAGCAGGGAGATTTATTTTAATATGATGTGTACAAACGCTTCTACTATGTAGAACTTAAATGTTAAAGGAGATAATACTATGATTATAAGAATTGATTTTAAAGACAATGATTATCAGGAATTAGTTGAAAATTATCTTAAGCTATTCAATTTGAATATCTTATATGATTTATCTGTGCAGCTTGATAAAAAAATATCAGTATCATGTATCAAAGCATATGAGAATGCACAGGAAAAGAGTAATTGGATTCTTAACCCAAACATTGCATATACAGTAATAGAATATGATTATGACTGGTTAAGAAAAAGAATAAAGGCTTCTCTTAAGGAGTATTTATTAAGAAATCCAAGATTAAATGAACTATCAAAGGAATATATAGAAAAACATTTTATAGAAGAGATGGATATTTCATTTCCAAAAGCCTTCTATGATAAATGGGAAAACGGAGAAGTTGGTTACTGGTTTTCACATAGTAGAACAGTTGTTATTCAGTAAAAGGAGAAAAATATGACTTGGTATACATTGTTTAATAAACTTGGGAAACAGACAATTAAAACCTTACAGTCATCAAAGGTATATGCATTACTGGAAAATCCGGCTACAGGTAAGACAGAAAGATTGATGCTTACATTAAAGTATGATGCAAAAGGAAAACCATATTTGATAAAGGAGTAGTTTATGATGAATAAAAATGAAGTAAGAATTGGAGATAAAATCTGGTTTCAGGAAAGCTGGACTGACAGAATAATATACGGAATCGTGACAAAAATTTCAAACAACGGTGTGCGTCTTGATGGTGTAAACCGTGATGATAACAGCTTCATAGGTTCATCTGGTGCAATATGGAATAATATGTACAAGACCAAAGATGATGCAATCAAAGGTGTCCGTGAAAAAGATGACAGACGGGTTGCTGCTATAAGAGCCTATATAAAACGGGCTAAAGAGTTAGGTGTACTTGATTAGCATACCTGTCGCTAAGACCGAAAAGATTAGAATTTGAAAAGAAAATTACGAAAGGAATTAATATGTATGAGAAATGGTAACAGATTATACACATACAATCAGTCTTTAGATAAAACACAATTTGAAGTGCGTATGCCAAAAATTTATAATGACAAATATCAATCAGAAGTAAAACGTGAAATTGCAAGAATATCTGATAAAATCAAAGTCTTAAAACGTACTGAACGTAAAGCTCATCAAAACGACCAGAAAATATATGAGTTCATGGCTGATTTAGACTTTTGGAAATCAGAAATGGCTAAGTTTGATAATAACCAGACGCACAAGCTACTTAAATCACGCAAATCATATGATGATAAATACCTATATGACTTTACAATAGATTATATCAACAAACAAATACCAATTGATGAATCACACGGCAGATATCCATACATTACAAAAGAAGAAATTGCAAAAGTTCTTAAGTGCAAACCTTCAGACTTAGATAAGACGTTCATGCGATTAAACCGTGAAGGTATATTATCACAGGCAAAACACAGAAGAATGCACGATACAGCCAGATATGGCAACATCGAAGAAACTCTAAGCTACGATTACGGAAACTCTGACTGGACACCAGATGCGTATGATATTCTAGCGAAAGCACCTGTATTGACAGCATAATATGAAATAGTTGACTGAATTTTACAAAGAGGTATGTAAATAATAATTAAATGTAAAAATAATCAGCTACAAATACAAAGAAGAAACTGAAAGAATTGAGAGGCAATCAGAATGAAATGTGACGAGTGTAACAATGCCAATATCTGTTTAGACCATATCGAATTACCTAGCCTTATTGGGTGTACGAGTGGAATACCAGACCATAAAGTACCCACCAACGCTGATAGAATAAGGAATATGTCAGATGAAGAGTTGGGAGATTTGTTGCAGAGTGTAAGTTCTGGTGTAAAGAATGGAAGCCCATTTATCTCTCTTTGTGTTGATGATAATGAAACAACTATAAATTTTAGTGATATTTCTGAATGGCTTAAATCAGAAGCGGAATAAGAACGGGTTTTAAGGAAAGGAGATGAATGTCCGTTTTGAGAATAGAAAGGACAAGATATGTCGTTATGAGACGAAATCGCACTGAAATATGGTGCGGTTTATCAAGAGAATTTCATTTTGTCAAAGTTGATGAATTGAAAGATACGGCAATTAAAACATACAGAACAGCAAAACAGGCTGAAAGCGGTTGTTCTTCTTGGGATAGAGATTTTGAAATTGTTGAATGCAAAGAAATTATTGATATAGGAGGGCAACAATGAAACGATACAACTTATTAAATGAAGATGATTTGATAAAAGGCAGATATTATGAAGTTGTCAGTACAATTGGACGAAATCCAAATCCTATGAGTGAAACAGCTTATTATGATAAGTATGGTAATTGGTGTGGTATTCCCGACAATCATACAATTTTAGAGATTATAGATAATAGTGTTATGTTGGTTTTAGCTAAAGAAAACCCAGAACGATATAAAGAGATTGTATTGGGTGGCTCATATGATGATGGAAAATTTAATGATAAGCGGTGTAGGACTTCTTATGTAGATTGTGAAGAAAAATATCCGGTTATTAGTTGTAATTTTAAGCAGAGGGATGAATCTGAAATGGAGCTTTAATATAAGAAAGGAAATTATATATGACAGCACATGAAAAAGAGAAAGTCATTAAATATGGGTATGAAAAGTGGAAGAAAAGAAATTATAAAGAGTGCATTATAGATTTGTTGTATAATTTTGCATCTATAGGCTTATTTGGAATACCATTATTGTTTTATTGTTCTAAGATTATTTCTGTTAAATGGGTTGGAATAGCTTTTCTTATTATAATAATGATATTGGATATTAAAGCTATTATCTATTATAAGAGAGAAATTAAGGATTATAAGGATTATGCTAATGGACATTGGCTTAATGTAACACGATTTGGTAACGACTATGAAATAAGATTTGATGAGTATGTAATGGTAACTTTATCAGATGAAGAAGTGAAGGATTTGTTATATACAGGAATTATGTAAGGAGAAAATATATGACTCAATTAGAAGCATTAAAAGTAGCTTATGAGGAATTATCAAGTATGATGCCAGATGGTGAAAATGATGAAATTTTTGAAGCTGCTGAAATAATTGAAAAAATGATATACACAAAAGAAAGACAGGCTCAAAAAAGCCAGCTTAAACATGCACCTATGAGCAGAGCCGATAGGAAATATAAGCGTGAAATAAACTCCATGTTTAATGATTTATTTGATAGCATGTAATGTCAAAAATAATTTCATAGAGAGGATAAGATATGAACATATTTAAAAATAATGTAAGAGCAAAAAATGGAATAATCATAGGTGGTAAATCTTCAGGCACAATGAGAAGAGAGTATTTAAAGCCTGATTCAACAGATAAACATCCTCTTATTACAGGGCGTACATTAATGAATAAACTGCTAATAAATGGAAAGTATGCTGATGGATGCAGACAATTTACAAATAAAGAAATTGTTAATGCACTCAAAAGATGTCTTAAACTTATTGATACATATAATTATTCTGATAAATTAGACCAGTTTTTATCAACGAGACAAGCTTTTTGTGCAAAACAGACTTTATTAAATATTATAAATCATAATTACAATACTGCATTGCGTTATTTAGAACTATGTATTGATAATGATGGATATGGATTTGACCTGATTATTTCTATGAATGAATATGTACTATATGACTGTCTAATTATAGGTTTTATTGAGGCTTTAGAACAGGAAAAAGCAAATGATAATCAGAAGCAGAGCAGAAGTTAAAGGAAATAACAAAAAATAAGATTACTAAAACACCAAAGCCGAAAGATGATTGGGTAATGGCTAGGTAAAGAGAAGGAGATAATTATGGAAGACTCAAAAAATAAAAAAACTAAAGATGATTTGACTTATCGTTATTTTGTTGCTTTTTCTCATAGCTGCGGCTTTGGAAATATATTTTTAACACTAACAGAACCAATGGATACATCTGAAACAATTAATCAGGTGCATGATTACATAGAAAATAATAATAATGTCTCAGATGTTGTTATATTAAATTGGAAAAGAATAAGAGAAGGAGATAATTATGGAAGATAAATACTTATCAAAGGCAAAGAGGATTGACAATGGAGATTGGCTTGTTGGCTATGTTGTAAAATATGGGTATACAGGAAAAGAAAAATATTATATAGTTCCTGATTATGCATCGGATTTATATGTTATAGAGATAGACCCGAACACAATTTGCCGTTGTACAGGCTTAAAAGACGAAAATGGAAAACAGATTTGGGAGAATGATATTCTGCATAATGGAAATTATTTTGTTGTTAAATGGAATGAATCTTGTGCAAGATTTGATATTGTATTAAATAATTCATGCAACATTCCAATAGGGAAATGGGAGCCAATAATTTGTGATTGGAAAACCAACGATTTTAAAGAATATAGAAAAGCTGTTGACTATGAGGTTATCGGCAACATATTTGATAATCCTGAACTGTATAAAAGAGAAAAGACATATTGTTGTAAAGATAGTAATGATTATGAGAGGTAAGCATGTTTGGAGAAGTTTTTAATAATGAGATAAAACTAAAGGAAGATGAATGTTGTATTGTATTCGATTTTGGATGTTATTTTCCATATGAAGATGCAGACCATCTTTTCTTTGATTTTGAATTTGATGGACAGATATTTAATGATAAGGTTATCAATCACAGATATCCTAATAAATCATATCAGACTATTACAAAGAAATACGGCAGGAGATTAAGTAAGGTTGGATATCCATATATTTTCAAACTGGATAATCAGAGGCTTAAAATGCTACATGTAAAAATAGGACTACAGGCAGAAGGTCTTAAAGAGCAGCATATAACACTTAATGTTCCAATTGAGACACATATGACAAAGGATAAGCCAGCATGTGCATTAACTTTACATTATTTCTTTGATAAAGATGAATTTTTTTTTGAAAGTGATGAATGGGCTGAAGAAGGAGCATGGCATCCTCACGAATGGACTAATTCTGACAAGAAAGAAACCGAAGAAAAAAGATTTAATACAGAATATATAACTTTTATGAATCAGCCATGTAAAACAGGAGACCTTGATATAACTTATGGAGATATAATAACACCATATGCTTCAAAAATAGATGATTTAATTGTTACATAAAAATCAGTTAATGAAAATAAAAATAAGGAAGGCAATATAACATGAGTAACAGACCTGATATCACAAAGAAATTATCATTATCCTTGGAAAAGCATCTTAATCCAAAGAATGATACACGAATATACATGGCAAAGGAATGTACATTTGATTATGCTACTGGTGTAAGTAAGCGTGTAGATTATTGCCAGTTTAAGCCGGTAAATACATCTGTATCTGGTATCGAGAAGGGAGATTTCTATTGTTATGAAATTAAATCATCTGTAGAAGATTTCCATAGTCCAAACGGACATAATTTTCTTGGCGATTTTAACTATTATGTTATGCCTGAAGATGTATATATGCTAGTTCAGGAGGAAATTCCTTTTGGAGTTGGTGTATATGTTCCTGATGGGATTAATAAAGGCGGCTGGTATAACTTAAAGGCAGTAAAGAAAGCTCGAAGAATCAACAGAACCAGACCTTTAACTGAGATACTATTTATGATGTTTCGGTCAAGCAATAGAGAATTATATAAATTGAAAGAAGGTAAAGTAAATAAAGCATGGGTAACTGTAAAAAGAAATGTTTATTAAAAGCATCTAGGTTTACTGATGAATATATATTAGGTTATTGTGATGGTATTGAACAAGGTAAAAAATTAGGGATGAATGAGCAGGGATATTTAAAATCTGTACAGAAGATTGGAATTGTAACAACTATAATAGCATTTGTTATAATAGCTATAGCAATAATAGTTACCTTTTTATAAAGGAGAATAGACATAATGGTAGATATCATGGATTTAAGTGAGTACATAATATAGTCAGGAGATTTTTGAAGAGATTATAAGTTTATTACATTGTTATTCAATGAAACTTTATAGCAGCAGGAAAGCTAAAAAAATTAAGGAGATTTTAGAAAAAGATGATAGTCCAGAGAGTTGAAAAACATCTTATAAAGCAGAATAATTTATACTATCCTATGTTCTGTGATTTTACACATAAATCAAAGAATCTCTATAACCATGCAAATTTTCTTGTAAGAAATGAATTTGTCAAGAATAATAAATGGCTTCGTTATGATGAAATGGATAAGATGTTAAAAGCAGATTTGGAATTTGATGATTATAAACAAATGCCAACTGCTCAATCAGCACAACAGATACTCCGTCTTTTAGAAAAGGATTGGAAGTCATTCTTTGCTGCAATTAAGGATTGGTCAAAAAATAAAGATAAATATTTAGGCAGACCAAAGCTACCTAAATATAAAGCAAAAAATGGTAAACATATTCTTATTCTTACAAATCAGAATGCAAAATTAAAAGATAACACGCTTGTCTTTCCGAAAACATTTTGTGGATTTGTAATGCAGCCACAGTTTATTAAATATGATAATTTTGTTTCATTCCAGCAGGTAAGATTCATCCCTAACTATAAATCATTCACTGTGGAATTTGTGTATAATATAGAAGTTCCGGATAAAGTTCTGCCTGATAATAAAAGATATTTGAGCATAGATATTGGTTTAGATAACTTAGCAACTGTTGTAAATAATGCAGGATTAAAGCCTGTAATAATCAACGGTAAAGGTCTGAAATCAATTAATAAATATTACAATAAGCAAATGTCTCATTATCGGGAAATAGCTAAAAGAATGAATGATAGAGATTATACAAACAGGATGAATAATCTTACTGTAAAAAGAAATCATAAGATAGATGATTATATGCATAAAGCAAGTAAATATCTTATAGATTATGCTATTGTTAATAAATTTAATACTATTGTAATTGGTAATAACAAAACATGGAAACATGAATCTACCATGAGTAAGACAGTAAACCAATCATTCGTAGGAATACCTCATATGAGATTTATTGAGATGGTAAAATATAAAGCTCAGAATGTTGGAATTAATGTTATCTTAACTGAAGAGAGTTATACAAGCGGAACAAGTTTTTTAGATAATGAAGAGCCTGTTAAAGCCAATTATAACAAAGTGCGTAGGATACATAGAGGATTGTTTGTAAGCAACAATGGAATAAAGATAAACGCTGATGTTAATGGGGCTTATCAAATTATGAAAAAAGTATTTCCGAATGCATACGCTGACGGAATACAGGGTGTAGTGTTACATCCGATTAGAGTAAGCGTTGCGTAAGCAATACCGACTAATAAACATTTTATATTATTAGTTTTGAATATTTTTGAATATTAATAAATAAATTGATAACATAACATGTGGACAAGCTCCTTGGATTGATGCTCATGTTTACCATCAGGATAATGAAGTAACCTGTGATTCAATCCGAAACTATTTTTTATCTGATAAAGATAAAAAGCCAAAGAGGAAGAGTTTAAAAAATATACATGATATTGAAGAGATAGAAAGATAAAATTAGATAGGAGAGGATAATATGGATAATTTTGATATTAAGAAGAGCATTGATGAAATTCAGAAGACTATTAAGCTAATAAAAAAGGAAGCACTGGTTGAAAACTTTGATGATTTAAAACGATTATTAAGACGCAGAACTACTAATGAATGTATTGTTACAGATGATAAAGGAAAGAGACAGTGGTACAGGCATCCTGATTTAGATGAATTTTCAAAACAGGCGTATGAGAAAGGACAGGAGTATTTTTATGTAAAGCCGGCTGATAAGAATGACCCATATGGAAAACAGGTATTATGTGAACCTGAATATGAATATGTCCTTAAGAGACCACTGACTAAGGAAGAATTTGATAATCTTTTTGGAATCTGCAATGAAAGGGAACAGTCTGATAAAAACAAAGTTATAATCGAAGCTGAACTTTCTGATAGTCAGGTAGAAGCATTAAATGATAAAAATATAGATATTTCTTATCCTTTTGCGACTAATGTAACGCTTGATTATGGGGATGAAGTAGTATATTGTAACGGAAAAATAAAAAAATCTTATAATTATATGCAGGGGAATAATAATGACAGAAATCAGGAAATTGAACTAGATTAGAATTATTTGTATATTTTAGAACTTATAAAAAAATAATATAAGATGTAATTATGTTGTCTGCTTTAATAGAGATAAATATGATTACATCTTATTTTTATACCATTTTTTCTCATATGATGAAAAATAAATGGTCACAATTGTAGCTTTATTATAAGAGTTAATCTTACAGTCAAAAGATGTTATATGGTTTAAGGTTGATTTATTCTGCCTGTATGATAATACTTTGTATTCATTCATTTCTCCGTCTTCATCCGGGAATCTTAATTTGAGTGGAATAATTGTACCATTAGATGAAAACTGACATATAACATCAATAAGCTGTTGGATTTCCATAGTCTGCTCCTTAGTTTTTAAATTAGTATATCACTTTATAAGAATGATAATTAGTTTACTAAAAAATATTTTCAGATTGTACTTAAATAAATACAATTTTTATTCAATAAACGAAAGTAATTACACACTATTATAATATAAGAAAATAAAAAACATAATAAAAGGAGGTGATTAAATATGTTTAGTGACTTTAGAAATTCAATAGGAGTATAAAAGGATTGTAAGCTAACTCGGTAGAAGCGTCTGTCTGAAGAACAGAAGGAATTGGTTCGACACCAATACAATCCATTAGCACTGCTGAAGTGATTGTAAATGTAATTGTCTGAGTTCTTTACAATCAAGTGCGAAACAAAATCAGATATATCAGACTATTTCTTCAGCAATATATATCTGATTATATTAAATAATGCGGGATAGAGCAGTTGGAAGCTCGCTAGGTTCATAACCTAGAGGTCACAGGTTCAAATCCTGTTCCCGCTACTGGTTGTTCCCCGACAGCCTATTTGAATTAGATTAAATTCGTTCTGATTTAGTTTAATGATAAAACACCTGTAGTCAAATACAGGAAATTAAGGGTTCGATTCCTTTAAGTCAGAATCGGTGATATCGGTATTATTATTGAGAACTTGCTTGCAATAATCAGTAATAGTATTGGATAAGCCGTAATTAAAAATAACAGATACCCTAGTGAAGAAGGGCTGTCACCCTGCTAGGACATTCTTAGAGTAGTCTGTATTAAGAAGGATACCTTTTAATATAGGGCTTAAGTGACATTATAATTGATAAGTCCACTACTTATTAAGAAGATGGAGCTTGAAGGTTACGGAAAGTACCAATAGTTAGGAATGGTGTATCTATACAGTTTAATATAATGCCGCAACAGTGTGGGGAGAGCAATAGACGCTTGAGAAGAGAAGAACCTTAAGTCTTAGTCCTGTGGTGGGATTGAGCAGCTTAAGGAATACCAACCAATCTCCTTCGCTATGATGTTGTAGAAATACAACTATAACACACAACAGCGGACAAGTAGCCCATAGGCGTTGAAGAGAAAATAACTTTTGTTTGCGGACAAAAAAATGATAGGTTATTCTGAATGATGGGTGAAAGTTGCAGGTAGAAAGTCCTGTCATAGCATTGGGGAGAAATCCTGTGGTAAGAAGTTTAGAGGTCGCTCCTTTAAGCTCAGACTTATCATCTATGTAGCATAATAATAGCGGACTGTATAGGATAAGGCGAAGGTCTATCTGTTTTATTTTTTATAATTATTGATTTTACTAATTTTTCTACTAAGAATGGTAGTCCTGAAGTTCTACAGCGATTAGGGCTATAAAAACTTAATCTGTTATAGATAAAGCAATACCGTGATTGTAGTAGCCGGTATGTAACAGATATTATAGTTTAAGTTGTAGTTTACATGCTATGTATTTTTGCCTTCATAGTTTAGTGGTTATAACACTGCCCTGTCACGGCAGAGATATGGGTTCGATTCCCATTGAGGGCGTTAGACGGTTATGGTAACAAACATAATCGTTAGTAAAAACAGATGACAAAAGTAGGAACAAAACATCTGTTATTGTCTCGAAAATCATCCTACAAGTAGAGACATTTTTTGTGTCACTAGCTCAGTCGGTAGAGCATCAGACTTTTAATCTGAGGGTCACGGGTTCAAATCCCGTGTGACACATTGTTACGAGACTGTCAATCTTGTAACTATGCAGTAGAAACTGCTGAGTTTAAAGAGCATCAGTGAATAGTGAGGCGTTGTATGAAGTAATAGCATATGTAAAACTAATGATACGCCGCTGAGTTTGAGATGCAGAAACCCTGTTGAGGGCAGAAGGCAAGACTTAGGCGAGAGTAAAAAGCATCTTAGGGCGGCAACCTTGTGACGAAAATAGCTAAATGCAGCATTAGTATAGTTGGCTAGTACACTGGTCTTCCAAATCAGATGCGCCGGTTCAAATCCGGTATGCTGCTCTGTATAGAAAGGAAAAAGACAGCATGAGTAAATCTTATAAGAAAAATCCCGAATATACAATAGAGAAATCATCAAGAACTGACAAAAGATTAGCAAATAAGCACATAAGAAAAGAAGCTAATAACAGTGAGATGAAATTTAAACATTTTAAGAAAGTACCTAAAGAAATTTATGGGGGAATGAGCAGAATTGGCATTGCAGCGGACTGTAAATCCGTGGCTTCGGCACTCTAGGTTCGACTCCTAGTTCCCTCACTTATATTCCTCGGTAGCTCAGTTGGTAGTAGCATCTGACTGTTAATCAGAGGGTCGCAGGTTCGAGTCCTGCCCGAGGAGCTTCCTTTACTAGCCATTGTTCTTTTATTAAGAAAGGAGATTGCAATGTTTAATCTAAATAAAAGAATTGAATTTAATAAGAAAGTAAACGAAATGTTTCTTGGTAGTAAACATAGTGATTATGGACCTGTAAGAAGTGATGTAATTGAGTTGCTGTCAAAGTATGAAGATTGTTTACACGAAAATGAAAGGATTGAAGTAAAAGAAAGATTGTTCTTTGTAGTACAATATTTAATGCACTGTAGACATTGTGCAAGGCAAGTTGATTGGATATTGGTAGAAAAGCTTATCAATTGTATTGTTGTACAAAGCAACTAATATTTAGAAAGGAGTACCCACTATGGATGGAGACTATAATTATTATTAATTGAATATCATAAGCATTCTCGGTGGGTATGCAAGAGGTTAAAGCAGGCTGACTGTAAATCAGTTCCCTTGGGTTCGTGAGTTCGAGTCTCTCAATCAGCACTGCCCGTACAAAGGCACACTTTATGATGACAATATAAGGTACTTGGGGGGTCTCGTCAATTCCCCTTATTATTGGAATGTGGTCTAATTTGGCTAAGACGCTTGATTTGGGTTCAAGAAATTGTCGGTTCAAATCCGGTCATTCCAACTAAGCCGAAAAGTAGATGATAGTTTATCATCTTCCAATTAGGTTTTAATTAATATGATAAGGAATCCAATGTAATTCTTATGGCTAGTGTGGTGTGGTTAAAGTACCGTTCAATTCGGTTGTCAAACATTGGGAGTCAAGTTAAACCACATTAACGACTTGATTATCAGATTAAAATTATTGGCTAATAGAACAATTGAGGTAGTAATATCCAAAGGTATATACAAGCCCTTTTGGTGGAATAGGCAGACACGCTAGATTTAGGTTCTAGTTCCATAAGGAGTATGGGTTCAACTCCCATAGAGGGCATTCTTCCTAGTTTAAGTATAATAAGTCTTAATTAGTAAGTGCATGACGATGTTACTGAAGATTAATACATATAGTTATACACCAAATTAATTCTTGACTATAGCAGGGATAATTTGTAGAGCGTTCTGTCGATAGCAGAAAGATTCAGTAGAAGTCTGAGGAAGAAATCATACATATAGCTAAAGACATGCTTATATAGTATGTCTTTTTTTATGCATTTTTTTCTTAAAAATAGCTGATAAATGATAGTAATTATACACTATTTAATTGAGGAATAAATAATAATCAAAAAAGGAGATATCGAATGTCGGATTTATATGTATATATGTTCTGCTCAAGAAATAAAGATAATAAAGATGTTCCGGGATTTAAACAGCGTACTAAAATTATCTTAGAGTATAAAGAAAATGGAGACAAAGTAATTGAAAACTATAAAGATTTTGTAGCAAAAGGAGTTTCTGGAGAGAAAACAAGACTTTACAGGTCTGTAAATTCCCGTAATGAAGAAAAAATCAGGGAAGCTCTTACTATCCGGTTAATAAAAGATAAGCCAAGTATGACTAATATTAACAGTGTACTAACATCCGTTGCAATGCAGAAAGAAAATCGTGATGAAAATAAGTGGCTGTTTGATTTTGATATAGATGATGAAGAAAAAGTAGAAGATTTTATTGATGATATTTATTTTTATTCAGAATTAAATATAGATAGCCATGAATTACATAAAACTCCTCATGGTTATGCAATTGTCGTTCCTCATGGATTTGACACAAGAGACCTTTTTGAAAAATGGGAAGCTTATGATATTACATTAAAGAAAGATGATTTATTATTTATAAATATACTTACTAATAAATAGTAAAGACAGTAGAGGGAGTTAATATGAAAAACAGATTGTATTTTGATACAGAAGAATACAACAGATTTTTTAATACAGTTGGACTAAGAGATAATACACCGGATAAGCAGCTTGTAAGGTTTTATAAGTGGTGTTATGATAATGAATTTTTTGAGAATATAACAGATGATGATATATCAGACTACTACATATATAATTGCTTACCCTGTTTAAAAAATAACGGAATATGTATAGGCGGTTATCCTTGGGCTGATGGATTCCTTATAGGGATTGACCCAAGCAAATGTTATGAAAAACCTAACAGAAGTTCAATAATTATAGAGTTTCCAATTACATCCAAGCGTGAAGAGAACAAGCTTTACAGGCTTCTTGATACGATTGTAGATGATAAGCAGAAGCAGGCTAGGGACTGGAAGAAAGCAGCTAAAGAGTTATGGAACGGGGATTATGCAAAGTTTTAAATGCTCAGGAAATTGTCAGCTTACTGGGAGAAATAATAAGAAAGGGAAATTAATTATGGGCAGTCTAATTAATACAACACAGAATAAATGCAATAACAGATATTTAAAGATAACGATACATGATAATGATTTTACAAATTCATTAGAACAGGTTGCTCATACTTTAAATAGAATATTTTCAATAACAGGCAGATATCCTGAAGAAGATGAGCTTCCGCTATTAAAAGAATATGTGCAGTCATTATGGTTTTCTATAGATAATATTTGGCAGATTATGCGTTGGAATAAGAACTCTGTTGGTTTTTCAGAAAATCCTGAAGGAATTTTTAAACCGGTATTAGAGTTTGTAGAATATGAAGATATTCCTGACTGGGATGATAATTCAAGCGTATATATTCCCATGTTTAATACAAACATTTTACTAAGATAAAAGGAAAAATTTTTATGAGTAATGAATTAAAAGATATTTTAAAAACATCTGACCGTTATAAGAAATTTACATTACCTGATAAGCCTGCATGTTTTAAGGATATGTTTAAGGATAGAGATTTTGATGCAGTACAGCTACACTCTACCCAGATTATTGATACTGAAGATGGTAAAAAAGACATTGTTGGATTTTACGGTATCTTTAGATGGACTGATGGTAAGATTTATTCTCTTGATGGAGATATTTATTGTGATGATTTCAAAGTAATAGGCTTTGAAGAGTTCCAAAATATACCAATGGGTGTTAATACCGGCATTGATATATTAGTTTGTTGAGAAAACAGTTGATATATCAGAATTTATAAGAAAGATTAAAAATAAGTGAAAGTAATTTATAGGAGGTACCATCAAGTATGAAGAAAGTGAAAATAAGTAAACATATAAAAACAAAAGCAGAGAAAATATTAGTTATAGGAAGTTACGGAAGTGGAATAGAGAGCAGACTATTAAACCATAATCCGAAGCAGATTAACAGATTTGTCATCTATCAGAGCATAGAAGAAATGAAAAGAGCAGGGGATGATTTCTATAATTATAACTGCATCATAATATTTTCAGCTTTATTAATATCAAAAAAAGAGGATATGGATTATTATAAGGATTTTTTGCTTTATAGAGTTGCTTATAAAGATATGTCACTTTGTCCATTAGCTGATTATATTCCACTAGGTCTTGGTTCAAATGAGGTTATTGTATTTGAAAGGGGTATAGGCGGATATTCAGCATATGAAAAAGAAAAATTAAATAGCAAATTTTTAAGTCAGGTAGAAGAGTCAGTCCAGATAAAAGCTAAAGAAACATCTACCGGAAAGATTGTAGACTTAAATCCTAATATAAATGATGCATATTTTGATACACTTATTTGTAATAAGTTTAAGATAGGGGAACTTGTATTAGTTGAAGGAAAACTTCCTAATAAATGGAATAGAAAGGAAAATTAATTATGAAGAATACAGATAGTAGATTTTTATATAAGGCAAAGAGAACAGACAACAATGAATGGGTACATGGATATCTTATTAAACTTAATCAGGAATATATGATTATTTCAGTGGATGCAGATACTCTTGGAAAAAGTGTTCCTATTAAGGAAGACACAATATGTCAGTGTACAGGCATGGAAGATAAAAATTATAAGCTGATTTTTGAAAAGGATATTGTAGAGTTTCAGCATAGAAAGAATGATAAGAACCCTGACAGATACCTTTTATGGTGGAATAAGGAAATGAGTGCTATGACAGCAATTGATGCAAATAAGTGTGTATATGATGGATATGATTATACAGGCTTAAATAAATATGATGTCATTCCTCTTATGGTACAAAACCCTTATGGAGATTTTTATGATATCAAAGTAATTGGAAATATCATTGATAATCCGGAGCTTGTTAAGGTTAAAGAAGATTATTCAAAATCTTTCTTACCAAAAGATGCGGATAGGAAAACAGATAAGAATGACATTGATTTAGAGTTTTAATGGGAGTAATGCGAATGAACTTACTATTACATGCTTTGTTAGTGATTATTTGTATAGATAATATCAGTACTAAAAAGAATAAATTATCTAAGATTTTATGGGCTTTATCAGGATTATGTTTTTCAGTTTGCGTTATATTAGACATCATACAGATGATTTAGTATTTTTACATCTATTTTTGATAAGGAGATTATAACAACTATGAAAGGTATGAAGAAAATTTTATACAGCACGGCATTAATAGTTACATTAGCTTTCATTCTACCCGGCTGTGCAAAGTGTATAAGTACAGAAACATCAACTGTGCAGGTTAAAGTGATAAATAAATATTATACACCAGAGTATTCGATATCACGTTATGATTTGAACCTAGAAACAATTGTAATAGATATAAACCCTGCTGTTTATAGAATTGATGTTGAGTATAATGGTGCAGAATTTAGTTTTTATGGTCAGCCTACATATAAGAAATATTCAAATAGGGTTGGAGAATATGTAAATGCAACAATTCAAATTAAGAAATATGATAATGATACTGCAAAATATAAGATAACAGGACTTGAGTAAAGGAAGGAATTACTGATGAAAAGAAAATGAATGAGAAAAAATACAATTTATGATACACTGCAAGCTAAAAAAGCAGCATTTGATGGATATAAAGTGTCTATTATGGATTATGAGGGAACAGAGTATAAAAAACTGGTAGAAGGTTCATCTGCAACCGGACAAACTCCATACATAGATGTAATTAAGATTAAAGAGAAGAATTGAAATAGAATAAAGCTTGAAAACAATTTCAGAATTAAAAAAACAAATTGAACAAATGGAGGAATGATTATGTGTAAAGTATTGATAAAGAATCCAAATAAAAATGTGGATTTTATTATTTACAATCATTTATTTTCCCAAGACCCATCATATACTTTTACGGTTGGACAATTAGTTTTAGAGTTACGCAGGTATAAATTGGATATATCTACTGAATATGTCGAAAAAGAGGTAGATAGTTTTGTTAAATCTGGGTTGATTAATCAGAAGTTTAGATGCTATTCGGTATGCGGACGATAGTACATTAATGGCTCTATTTTAGCTCTAATAACTTTAGATGAGGTACACAAGACGTATAAATGAGGTGGAATTATGATTTATAAAGAAGAAGTTAAAGATTTATTTACTGTTCCGGAAGATTATTATTTAGCACACTGTATCAGTGCTGATTTTGGAATGGGTAAGGGGATTGTCGTTGAGTTTAATAAAAGATTTGACATGAAAAGAAAGTTACAATTAAAGTACCCGGATTATATTAATCAGTACACTCATAAAAGAATTGGTGGAGATTGTCTATTAGAAGATAGAATATTGAATCTTATAACAAAAGAGAGATATTTCCACAAACCAACAATAATTACAATGAGGCTTGCACTTGAAAAGATGAAGCAGATTTGTTTAGAGAATAATATCAAGAAGATTGCAATGCCTGTAATTGGCTGTGGTTTGGATAGACTAAACTGGGCGGATGTTTCAGAGCAGATAAAAAGTGTTTTTACAGACACAGATGTTGAGATTTTAGTATGTAAGAGGTAATAATATGGCTATTTATATAACAGGAGACATACATGGAAATCCTGTAAGTTTAGGAGTAAACAGCTTCTATGAGCAGAAGGAATTCGATAAGGATAATAAAAATGAAAATATAGTAATAATCTTAGGAGATTTCGGGCTTGTATGGAATAAAGACGGCGAAGATAAGAATGAAAAATACTGGCTTGACTGGTTAGAAAATAAACCTTTTACAACAGTATTTGTAGACGGTAATCACGAGAATTTCAAACGATTATATACATATCCAATAAAGAAATGGCACGGTGGGAAAGTACATGAAATAAGACCAAATGTATTACATCTTATGCGTGGAGAAATCTTTAATATTGAAGATTTAAGTTTCTTTGCCTTTGGTGGTGCAAGCAGCCATGATATACAGGATGGTATTCTTGATTATAATGATAAAGATTGGAGAAAAAAAGCTAAGGAACTGGATAAGCGTGGTAAATATATGTACCGTGTAAAGGATTTGTCATGGTGGAAAGAAGAACTTCCGACAGAAGAAGAAATGCAGCATGGGTTAGAGGCATTGAAAAGGCATGATAATAAGGTTGATTTCCTGCTTACTCATAGCCCATCCACATCAGAACTTATATTAATGGGTGGTAAAGGCTTATATGAGCTGGATATATTAACAGACTATCTTGAAAAGATAAAGGCTGTATGTGATTATAAGAGGCATTTCTTTGGTCATATGCATGTAAACAGAGCCATTAATGAAAAGGACATATGCTTGTATGAACAGATAATAAGAATAAATTAATAAGGACTAATTATTAAGCAATCCAAAACATAGAAATATGTGTTTAAACATAGACAGAAGTGGACACATTAAGTCTTCTGCTTGTGGCTTAATAATAGGTTTCAAGGCTAAGTGACTGCTACTACCGAAAGGCATGTTGCAGATATGAACTACGTTGTACAGTAAGGTAAAAACACACTTTTAGATGTAATCTTCAGTCTGAAACTCTGTGAGTGCCAACCAAGAAACAATGCTAATGTCCTGCATTGATAACAGGGAAACACATAACCTCTGTATGACATTGTCAAGAAGAAAAATTCTCCGAAAGGAAGGGGTCAGAAATGACAAATTGTGAAAATTATGCATTTGTATTAGATGCAGAAGGTAAACAATTATCGCCAACAAAAGAGAAAAAAGCTTGGTATCTTATTCGCAAGAAACGGGCGATATTGGTTAGTAAATACCCAATGGTTATACAGCTAAATAAAATTGTTTCAAATGATAATATTTGTAAAGATGAAATTCGTTGTGGTATTGATGATGGTGGCTTGCATGTTGGTATAGCACTTGTCCAAAAATGTCAGACTAAAAACAAGACTTTATTTAAGGGGACTATTGAACAGCGAAATGATGTAAAGCATCTCATGAAAGTTAGATGGGATTATAGAAGATATCGCCGATATCATAAAAGATACAGACCCAAACGCATCAATAACCGAAGTTCATCTAAAAGAACTGACAGGATTGCCCCAAGTATATTACAAAAGCGTCAGGCTACATTAAGAGTTATAACACAGCTTAATAAATGGATTAACATTACAAGCTACTGGCTTGAAGATGTTGCTATTGATGTCAGAGTATTAACAGATGGTTTTAGTTCTTATGGTTGGCAATATCAAAAATCAAACAGACTGGATGAAAATATACGAAAAGCTGTAATTTTACGAGATGGATGTAGATGTATGGAGTGCGGACAGTCTAATTGCAGATTAGAAGTACATCATATTAAACCAAGACGATTAAATGGGGCTAATACATTGGGTAATCTTATTACATTATGTGAATCTTGTCATCAAAAAACTGAAGGTAAAGAAGAACAATATATGCAGCATTACTTTAATATATTGGAATCTTCTGATAACAAAAATCTCAATTATGCTAGTTATGTAATGATAGGCAAAACATGGTTAAGAAAACAGTTGTCACAGTTAGGAGTGCTGAATCTTACAACAGGTGGAAATACAGCAAACAAACGGATTGATTGGAATATTGAAAAATCTCATTCGAATGATGCAGTCTGCATCACAGATTTACAGCCTGATTCATGTAATGTAAAAGATTGGATTATAAAACCAATGCGTAGGCAGAGTAAAGCAAAAACAGATAATGTATTAGGAATTAAACACAGAGATTTAGTTTCTTACGTTTACAAAAATGGTGAACTACATACCGGTTATGTAACTGCATTATACCCTGAACTTAATGCATTAAATTTTCAAAGTCCAACAAAACATTGTAAAAAGGTAAATGTTAGAAAATGTAGAGTGCTTTGGAAATACAATAAAATTTATTGGTTAGACAGTGTATCATAAACACGTTTGTCTATAAATAAACACAAATAAGTATAATTATTTAAGGAGATATATATGAATGTATATGAATTAATCAAAGAGTTAGAAAAGATACCTAATAAGCAGCAGAGGGTATTCATAAGGGGAAGTAACATGATGCTTATTCCTGTAGAAGCTGTGTGTACGCTGGATGATAACTGTGTTGGTTTACTGGGAGACTTGTTTAAGAAAGATAAAAAAAGACTGATTAATATAAAATTATAAAATCAATCAATCGAAAGATTGCAGGTGATTTTGCACCTGAAGGGTGAGGGTTAGTTTAATTCAAAATTATGAATTCTGAATGAGGAATTAAAAAGGAGTTATTTATTACTTATAAGAGATATGTAATTCTGAATTTTAAATATATATAGGATTGATTATAAATCTTTTATATAATTAACCACTCACTAAAATCTATGCTAATAGTATCTATAGAATTTGAGGTTTTAGATATATTAAAATTAGCATAGGTACAAAACTCGCATTCAGAAAATGGATGTATGTGAAAGGTTTTAGATATATTAAATTTAACACAGATACAAAATAGACACAAAAAGGTACAAAAAAATAAAATGGAGAGAAAAATATGGTATTATTAAGCTTCGTTACTATAGGAATGATATTTACATTTTTAACACTACTGGTAGCAGATTTGGTATTATTTGCTTTTTATAGGGCAGAACATAATTGTGTAAAGGCTGATAATAAGTATTTAGGTAATCCGGGATACTATTATAGGTTATTAATACTGTTTGGAAAAATTACTATTATTTATGCAGGGTTAGTTGTTACCTTTATGGCGGTTCTTGGAATAGCAGGACATTAAACCGGAGTAGTTTACATAATAAGAATATTTAAAAAGGGCTGTTTATATGAAAATATAGACAGCTTTTTTTATTTTTATTTAAGTTTATCAAGATTTTAAGTAGTAATTCTACACTATTTAAGTGTAAGGAATTTATAAGGAGAAAGATATATGGAAGATAAAAAATACAGATACAATGTTTGTTTAATGGCTGAAGAATATTCATCTGGATATGTAGAGCTTACTAAAAAGGAAGCTGAAATTGTCGAATATGCAACTAATACATCTAACTGGAAAGACAAAGAAATTGAGCCTTATAGTGGATTTTTTGGTATAGATACAGAGCATCCTGAAGAGATAGAAAAATAAATATTTTAGGAGATTATTATGGAAGAGATTATTAATGAAGAGTACGAAATATTCTTAGAAGATATGGATAGAGGGATAACCTTTAATAGATTTCTTATGGTTGATGATTATGAAGATGAATACTCACACAATGAAATTGCTGAAGCAATGAATACCTTAGCATCCCGTATTAGACAATGGCTGCATGAAAATAAGCCGGGGAAGTACATAGTATCAGTATCGCCTGACTACTGTATATTCGTTATGACTGTTAAGGAAGCACAGATGCGTAATGTAAGTACCTGTACATTACTTAGTATCGTTAAGTAAAGGAGAGAGTTATGAGTATAGAAGTGATAAGTTTTATATTATTAAGAATAATGCCTGTTATTTTTATAATTTGCTTTGCATTCTATCTGGTAAATGCATTTAGGTATCGTGAGATTGCATTCAGGTATCCGCTTAATGCAGACTGGATGCCTTATGAATGCAAGGCTGGCATATGTTTAGTCGGAGTAATTCTATTGATGTGTGTGGATTTATTGGAGATAAAGAATTTAGCTATTCTTATAGTGACATTGGGTCTTACAATTATATTGCTTATATGGACTATATTTACCAATGTTTTTTATAATCACGAAGAAAAGAACAGACTATATAGAGAATTAATATATGTCTGGAATCAGGAAGATTTAACAGACTTCCAAAAGCATATGAACCGTGAAGAACAGATTGCATTTTTAAAATCCATTAAGAAGACACGGACCATCAGATTAAATGAAAAGGAAGAAAAGATATATGATGAAATACATTTAATTGCTGATGATGCACAATTAAAACTTTTTGAACCAATACTTAAGAAGGAGAAAATAAGATGATTATAACTATATTTGCAAATGTAGTCTTTGTTGTTTCATTGATTATGCTTAGTTTTTATTTTGTGACTGCAAACATATACGATATGACTCTTATGGATAAGGCGTTTATGTCCTTGCTTATGGGAGTATTACCGGTAGTTGTTAATATAGGCTTTAAAAATTCTATAGCTACTGTGATAACCTTGTTAGTCAGTGTAACGGCTCTTATATGGATAGCTTTTACAAAATTTTTTGATGAAGAACATGAAAAAGAAATTCTTTATGATTGTTTGCTTTATGACATATCACAGGATAATTTAAAGAAATTCAGACATATGAGCCGTAATAAACAGATTGCTTTTCTAAAATCAATTATTACAACTGTAGAATCAACGGAAGAAGAAAAGTCCACTGATGAGAACGGTAATAAGGTTATTACAACAAAAAAGGTAATACAGCAAGTACCTTTAATTGAAAATGATGAAGAATTAGCAGAGTATGAACCAATTCTTAGAAAGGAAAAATAAGGCAATGAATATATTAGTTAAATTAATGATATTAATGATGTGTGTTTCATTTGTTTTATATATTTATTTTTCTATAAAGTCAATTAGATATCATTCTTTTAACAATGAAAACCCTTATTCAGATAAAGCAGGGATTTTATTTTCATGGCTTATATTAGTATCAATTATAAGGGCTGCATTTGAAATAAATAATCCTTATATTATTATGATTTTTTTAATTATAGGTACAATAATTAATATATGGGTTACATTTACTAAGTTTTTTGAAAGAAAGGCAATAAAGACTATCTTATATAATGAATTAATTCATGTATGGCAACAGGATTTAACTGGTTTTAAAAAGTGCATGAGCCGTGAGGAACAAATTAAATTTCTAAAGTCAGTAAAAATGAATAAAGAATCTGCTACTAGAGAGAATGGTATGCCAATAATTGAGCAGATTTCATTAATTCATAATGATGAGGATTTAAAAAAATATGAACCAATTCTTAGGAAGGAGATAAAACTATGAAACAGAAAAATTACAGAATAAAGAAAATTAAAAGTATATTACCAGCATTAGGAATATTATTATAGCTCTTATTATATTTTCTTATGTTTATATAATATGTAGCTCTGACATACCAGTATGGGCTAAATGGCTGATATTAACAAGGTAAAAGCCAGCCTTTTAAGAAAAGACAATAAAGACTATTTTATATGATAATTGACTACGGAGAGTTTATATGAAGCTTACAGAAAATGATGCTGTTGGTTTTCTTGAATCAATGCGACATCCGGATGAAAAACAGCAGACAAAATTAAAAGAAATATCTAAGAATATAACCTTAAGGGATATTCCTAATGGGTATGAAGCTGATATAAAGAATTTGGATATGTCTTTTTTAGGAGAAAAATAATGACGTTTAAAGAAGCTAGAAAAGAAGCAAGGAAAATAGCACAGCGAACCGGATATTGGGGATATATTTTTAAAGATAAATCCGGGGAATGGTTTACATCGGATTGTAATAATTTTACTTCTGATAATTCATTCTATGTAAATAAGGACGGCAGGGTTCTTGATATGCAAAAATTAAAAAAGATAAAAAAGAAACTTGATAAGCAGGGCATTAAAGGGATGTGTTTATTTTCGCCCGAATTAATGAAATATATTGAACAGCATGGCGGTTATTAGAAATATGATAAAAATATTACAATATATAGTCATTTTTCTTTAATTTAAGTTAGTACATTTACACTACTTAAATATAATATAGTGTGGATTTTACATTATTTAGATAGAAGATAATAAATGGAGGCTATTTATGAAGATTATTATACTTTCGTTTGCTGTAACTTTTATGGTAATAATGCTGTTTAAATCAATTATTGATTTAATTGACAGAGTAAAAGAGAAGTCATTTCTATATAGTCTTATTGAGCAATGTACTGATTGCAGCCATGATGAGATTATTACCTTTAAAAAGCAGTTATCAAGGGAAGAGCAGATAACATTTTTAAAATCACTTAAGTATAAGGAGTCTTATAAGAATGGATTCCTTATTACAGAAGAGATAGATTTAAAAATATATGAACCAATACTAAAAAGGAGATAAACTATGAAATTTAAGAAAAAGAAATCATTTTGGAAAGAATTTTTTAATGAGTGTGAAGGAGTAATAGTAGTCGGAGCAATTATGATATACATTGCTTTATCTGCCATTACAGGTCTGATATTGCCATACATAAATGGAAAAGAAATAAATCCGTATATAGAAGATGTAAGCAGTAAGTTTTCAATATTTTTGATAAAAACAGCCATAGGTGGCATGTATCTATTTGGCATTATTTTCGTGCTGTTAATTGCTTTTGCTATTATAGGCATAATTGTAATAGCAATAGTAACCGGAATAACACATATAACAGCCGTAAAACGATACACATATCTGCCTCTTACAGCAGATGAAGTTAAAGAATCTATAAATGCAGGCTTATTTGAAGATACTCCTGAAAGTTATATAGACTACTTTACAAAGCAGATGAAGTATTTAGGTGGCAGTGTAATCTTTTCAATTGATGATATGAAAATAATAACCAAAACGGTAAAGGAAATATGGGATGAATCATTTAAGCTTAATAAAGATTTTCTTATCAGGAATGAAATAGAAAGTTATGATTATCTTCCATTTGGAGATGACAGAGCTGATTTATTTTGCCAGTTGAAAAAAGGCAAAGTAGTAACTTTTGATATGGACGAAGGTTCTTTGATTCAGACTATCGAATAAAAAGGAGTATATAGAATGAATGCAGATAAAATTTTTAATTTAGTTATACGTTTAATGTTTGGAATTACACTTATTTCAATTATAACAGCATTGTTCCTTGGACTTAGGAATGAAATAAAGGAGTTTTCAAAGGAAACCACAGAAGAGGTTCAGCTTTACAGTATCAGTACGGATAAGGAATACGAAGGTTCGTTTGTATTAGGTTCGGGAAGTATTGGTTCACAGGAGTATATAACTGCTTATCAGGTTACAGAAGATGGCGGTAAGAAGTATTTCAAGATGAACAGAGATAAAGTAACAATCTATGATACATTAAACAATGATGAACAGGCTTATGCAGAGATAAAGAGAGCTTCATTAGGAATTAAAGAAATTAAACTGTATGTTCCTAAAAATACAATCGAAAAGGAAATTAACCTTAGTTTACAGTAGGGGTTAGTTAAAAAAATATATATAAGAGGATAATATATGTCAATAAATAGAAAAAGAGCATTAACACCTAAAAAGAATACTGATAAGCAGGTGGATTATTATAGAAAACAGATTGCTAAGATGGGTGTTGAAATGTCACATGCTAATTTTCATAAGGGATACTCTGATGATGATGAAGGTTTTAGTTATAAAGGAACAATAGCTGATTTAGAGTTTAAGAGGGATTTATTAAGAGGAAAAGACCCAATTGACGCATTATGTGATTTGCAGGAGAAGACTTTTATATATCAGCTATTAAATCCTAATCCAAATATTTATGAATCGGAAAATGATTTTGATTATGATTATGGTTATGATGATGATTATTATTATGATTCGTATTAAGATGAGATTATAAATAGATATTATAGGAATAAAGAGAGCATTACATTTCTAAATGTGGTGCTTTTTTTATTTTTCTGCTTAAAAATCGTTGATTTTAGGTAGTAGTTTCACACTATTTAGATATAAAGAAAAAGATAATAAAACAATTGATTTTATTTATCTGGATTGAAAGGATAGGGAAGAAATTATGTGTTTTGTGATTGGAGCTATTGTATTTGTGATAGGAGTTTGTGGGCTTATAGCTGGATATATAATTGATGATGATATGTATATTGTCTTATTTGTATGGGGATGGATAGGCGTAATTTTAGGAATACTAATGATAGCAGTAGCATTGTCAAAAAACATTAATGAAAATAAAACCATAAATGAAAACAGTACTGAAATAGAAGCTGTTACTGAAACACAATCAGTTAAAACAAGCGATATTAAAGTTGCCATTTTAAATAAATATTCCGGTGCTGAAATTATAAGCAGTGATAAACCAGATAAAGGCTTTTTTATTTATGAGCAGGAGAAATACAGCTATGAATTAGATGATAATATCCTTTTCATAAATAAGGACAATAAGACCGTTGATTATTTATATGTAAATTAGAAAAGATGAGGTGAAAATTATGAATTTACTATTAGGAATAATTATATTTGCAATTGGATTTATTATAGTTTTAATAGCAATACTTATGATAGATAAAAGGGATTCTCTATCAAGTTTTTTGTTTATTATAGCTATAGGGATAATGTTAATAGGAATTATAAATATTGAAAATGAATCTTTAATTGAAGTTGATACCAAAGCAGAGAGTATTACAAAAACACAGACGGAATTGGCAGCAAATAGTGCTATAAAAGTTGCTTTGATGCAGAATTATCCTGAAGCTGAAATAATTAGTAATGAGAATGATTTACAGCATGGTATTTTTATTTATAACAATGAAAATTATAACTTTGAAGTAGAAGATAACATTTTATTCATAAAACAGGACAAGAAGCTTATTAAATACATCTATTTGAATTAAAGGAGGAATATAAATATGGCAGTTATAGGTATAGTAATAGGGATAATCATACTTATATTAGGACTTTTTTTTATTTCTATGGGTATATCTATCCGGTATTCAATATTTAATTATATGCTTGCTCCGTATTTATTCAGAGCAGGGATATTATTCTTAATAATTGATGCTTTATATGTGTTTATATTTTTGATATGAGTAAAAACAGAAAGTGAGAATTATGAATCCAATAGAAATGGTATTATCAGGTACACTTCTTTGCATAGTAGTTATAAGTGGTTTGTATTTAATTAATGCAAATTTAAAAAATAATAAGTTTCTAAAAATATTAAGCAATGTTGCTTTATCATTAATTTTAGTTTTAAGTTTAGTCATTTTTGTGGAAGGCTGTTTTAAAGCTATTAATGAAAGAAAAGAATATGTAAAATTTTATAATTCAGTATGTCTGACTACTGAAGAAATGGAAAGGAAATAAATATATGAAGTTTACTACATATTCAGACGCTTATTTAAAAAGTCTGAAAAAAGATGAATTAATAGCTTTATACAGGCAGCTTGAAGATAATTTAAAATCGGAAATAGCAGAAAATGAAACGACAATGAATTATATAAGAGCTACCAATATAAAAATAACTGAACAGCATAAGAAAGACATTATAAAAGCAAGAAAAGAAGCTGTAGAAGAGTTTGTTGATACATTAATTTACAAGCTAGACTATTTAAAGCCGATAAAGGTTAATTTAGGATTTGATACTACAGCATTGACATTCAGAAAAGAAGTTTTGCTTGATTTAATTTCTGACATTAAAAAAGAACAGTGTTTAAAAACTGATAAGTCACCGACTAATGCAGATATATTTCGCAATCTGTTGAAAAGATACAATTAAGTAGCTTCAGAAGAATTATGAAAGGTAAGGAAAATTATGTTTGGAACAATGAACTATATTTGGTTTTATATTTTTATAGGGATAGTAATTATATTGGGAATAGTTATGTTAATTATTTTTGCAAAGGGAAACTATTACCATGATAAAGGAATTCTTTCATTAACAATTATCCCTGCTTTGCTACTTATGGCATGTCTTGCGATAGAACCTTTTCTTGCTAATTATAATATGTTTAATCAATCTGAAAATAACATAAAAACAGCTATTAGAGATAACTATAACAACGCTGAAAATATAGCAGTAAAATCTGACAGCGGATATTTTTCTTCTGATAATGAGAATTACAGTTTTGAAGTTGTTAATAATACTCTTGTGATTAAGAATGGAGAGACAATAGTTAAGTATATATCGGGAGATAACTACTAACTGTTTATTAACATTTTAATGAAAGGAAAAGAAATATGAAGACACATTTATTAAATTATTATTCAGACGGAAAGGCTCATAGTAATGAAGATATGAGAAAGCATTTTAAAGCCACACCTGACAGTGAAAAGTACCATCAGTTAAGAGCTGCACAGCAGATGTTAAAAAGAGAAAATAAGATAAAAAGAGTGTCTTATGGTGTATGGATATTAAATGCTTAAGAAGGAGAGTTTTATGAAATGTCAATTTTGTAATGTAGAAATGATATATAAACCTAATATGAGAGGATTATATAGTCCGGGTATGGACCATAATATGAATGCTTTAATTGTTAATTATACAGAAGAAGTAGAAGAAGATTGTTTGATTTTTAAAATGAAAAGAAAAAAAGCTGACAGACTTATCATAAACCCTAAATATTATGTGTGTCCTAAATGTGGACAGATTATAACAAAAATACCGGATGATATGATAGATGCTGTAATTAAAGCGAAGGAGTACTATGAATAAAAGACAGTATAAGAAATCAAGAAAGAAGATAAATAAGGTTTGTATATTAGATGAATTTTTCTTATTAGATTTTACACCGGAAGAGTATAAACGCTACCTTGAAGATATTGAAGAATACTCCTATAGACATCATAGATTTAAGCATTATAAGGATAAGATATCAGGAGTGATAGATTTTAGTTATCATCCGCCTGTAAGTAAAAGATATTCAGAGCATTTTAAAAATATCTTAAAGTATACAAGAAAATATGATATAAAAATCATCTTAAAGATATAAGAGCATATATCCAACAATGCTTAAACAGAAAGGCAGAAGTGTAGAAAGAAAGGTAATACATAATGAACAATAAAGAATATACAAAATGTAAGAAATGCGGTTGTTTACTTGCTGAAAGAAACTTTAAAAAGGGATTATGTGATGAATGTCAGGAAAACAGGAAGACTATCAGGAATACTATTGTTAAAATTATAGCTATGGTATTTATTGGAATTGCTTTAATTGCAGGTATGGCTGTTATCTATTTTCATATAAACAAGAAATATCCTGTTACTTATGAAGATTGTGTTATGCAGGTAGTTGATAAAAGAGAAGAAACAACTTATCGGTATTCAGGAAAAGCAATTGTTCCTATTACAAAATATTATCTTCTTTTTGATGACGGGAAAGAATTTCGTGTATCTCAGTATATATACGATAAAACTTATATAGATGATTGTATAATCGTTACTTATACTTATCGAAATAATAACATTGAAGATATGCAGATAAAATTTCAAAATTAAGGAGAATTTTTATGAATAACAATAAACCTTTTTACTTAGAAAACAGAAGTGCTGTACATAAGCTTACATTTGGATTACCCGGTTCAGGAATATCTTCCGTTATGGAAAAAGAAATTACAACTATTGCCAACAATACCAAGGATGATAATATTGTTGTTATTGATATTGATGGCGGACAATTTATAGAAACTGTTAAGAAGCTAGGGGGAGCAATTATTACTGCAAAAGAAATCTTTGCATGTTTTGACGAAATTGTATTTGGGTCTTTGCAGGAATCAGATAACCAAAGTTATTGTGAAGTGTTTGACATCATAACTGCTATCTTTGAAGATTTAGGACATGGTTATATTACTCCTCATCAGCAAAGTACTTTGTATGAGGCATTGGATGAAATGAGAAAGAACAATGAATCAAATACAATCAGTAATTTTATTCAGCGTTTACTGGAACTAGATAATGAAACGGCATCAATCTTAGAAGTGCTTAAGAAACTTTCAATTTATGAAAATAGCTATAATGCCATGAATAAATTGAATAATAATTTTGTTTGCTTTGACCTTGGTGATTGCCGATTAAAAAATATTGCATATTTACTGGCATTAAAAATGGCTAAGGACAAAATATGGAAAAATGGGGATAAAGGTATATATACTTGCTTATTTACTAAAATAAGCCGTGCTTCTTTAACAGAAGGAATCTGTAATTATCTGTCATATTTATATAAGCGTACAAGACAGCATTGGGGGCTAACTTCTTTTTACGCTATTAGTTTTTCGGCATTTTTAAATGAACAAACATTGAGTTTATTAAGAAATACAAACGAATTTATTTTCTTAAAGCAAAATGCCTGTGATATTGATAAAGTTTCATTGTATTTTGATATACCGGATGAATACTTGCAGTTTCTTAGACATGCAGGTGCCGGACATGGTGTTTGGACAGATGGAATACAGTATGATTATGTAGATTACAACAAATAGGAGAATAAATACATGAGTGATTATAGGTATATGAGAGTTATCCGCTGTAAGATGGATATGAATAAGGCAGGAGTATCATCTATTTGGGATTTAGAGGATAAGTTTCCTGAATTATTTGATATAAGCCAATCTAATTATTTTGAAAAAGCCCCTGTAGAAGAAGAGAACTATTTGGATTATGTTTTAGAATCAAAGGTTAGTTATGATGGTGGAGACTGGGGAAAATCCAGATATCTTACGGATAATGAAGCAGTTAAGTATCTTGCTTTATTCAGTCAGATATATCCTGATGTAAGAAAAGAAGATTTAAGAGCTGTGGAGTTCTGTTGGTATGATTGTTCTGAAGCACCATTGTATTTTAATGTAGTAGAAGAAGAGTGGTTATAGGAAGGAAATATAATTAATGATAAAAATTGTAGGCGGACAAAAAAGTACAAGCTTAAAATATAAATATATATGCTTGATAAATTTAGCCCACTATTGTGAAAGTATAAATAGTGATTGTAGTAAATGTCAGCGTAAAACTGAGTGTGATGAATTTCAGTTTTTTACTCAAGAATATGGACATGAAAATGATAAAGAATCCGTGAAAGAAACTTTTAAAAGGTGGATTTCTTAAAAATAGATATTTACTTATAAATTATAAGGAGAATAAAAATGGTTAATAAGAAAATCAAAATAGATTATCCATATGAAGTAAAAACTTTTATTGAAGAGTATTTAAAAACAAGCCCTTCATCTTCCTGCCATGTATTTATTTATCATGGTTTTATAAAAAAATCTGAAGCTATATATGATAAAGGAAAGATACTATACATGGATAGTCTTAAGTATTTAAAATACCACCGGTATGCTTTAATAAAACATGTAAAAATAGATTATTGTCACGATATTAAAATATGGATTTAAAAGAAAGGAACTATATGAAATTTACTAAGAAAGAGATTATGGATGCCTTTCTATTATTTTTAGATGATGCTCTCCCGGTGCTTGACTGTAAAAAGATAGAGATAGAAGGAAACTCTGATTGTGACAGATGCGATATATGTATGATGAGGCAGTATTTATATAAGGTTAAATCCGGAGAGCTTCCAAAAGCTGCATATCAAAATAATGGAAGAGATTATCCACATATTTAAGTGAGGTATGTAATATATGAAAATAAGAGAATTAGCAGATTATTGCAAGAGTGTGAATATAAATTGTGATGAATGTATACATAAAAAGAAATGTGATAATTGGGGAGATGTTATTGCTTATACATCACCTGTAATGATTGTAGATATGGTTGATAACAATAAAGATGTTGAAGATGAATGAAAGGACACCAGATGATAGATAACTATAAGGCTTCAGAGCTTACAGACAAATTAAGTGCAGTATTTGGCAATATAAAAGAAGAGAAAGTTTTAATATCAAAATATAATGAATCCACACAGACCTATTATGCAGATGAAGCACTGGCAAAACAGCATGTAAGACAGATAAGCAAAGCAGATATAAAGACAGTGGAAACAAAGAAGACACTGGATAGCTGTATGAAGGAATTAGAAAAGAAACTGCCTAAAGATAAATGGCACTCAAAGAGACCAAGGAGCAGATAAGATTATAAGGAAGGATTAACCGTATGGGGAAATTCCGTGGTAGTAATAGCGACAGTAATACACTGTATCAATCTGTATTTTTTCAAGTATTCAATTACATTAACAGATATATCAGTGACAGTCATAACAGTTATTCTTGCAGGAATAGCTTCCATTACAGCTATAACTGCATTAACACACTATCAGAAGGAAGTTACGGATAATATTAATAAAGAGCTTACAAAGAACAAGGAACTGGTAGAAAAAATGGTTAATGTAGGAGAATAATTATGAGGAATAAAAAGTTTTTTACACAAAATGATTTCTTTATACAGGATGTTATACATCTATTGGTTAATATCATTAAAATTCTTGTATTAACCGGTATCCTCTATGAATTAGGAATGCCTAGTGATATATGTTTACCATTAGGAAAAGCTATTATTATAGTAGATGCCGTATATTGCATAGGAAATATGGTATTAAGATACGCAGCAGATAAAGATTTTGATGAAAATATAAAAAAATAACAGGACATATCTTCTATTTAATAGTATAATTAAAAAAATAATATTATAAAAGGGAGAGATTTTTATGAAAAAGAAATTTATAAGCTGTCTGTGTATGGCTATAGCTGTAATGTCTTTATTCGGATGCGGTGGTTCTGATAAAACAGATAATAATAGTCCTACTAATGACACTGTAGCATCGGTGGAAGAAAAAGAGAATACAACAAAGAAAGCAGATGAAAAGACAATAGAGAGTTCTTCAGAAGAGGATGAAAAAGAAGGAACATTTTATATTTTAAATTATGATGGAAGCCGATGCTATATACCTGTACAGCCGGGTAAGGAGTATCATTATTTTACAGATGATACTGAAAAAAAGTATAGAGATTTAGTATTTTGCGATTATGAGGATTACCATTGTACATATTCAGATTCATCAATCGCTGTAGATAGTGATGGAGTAAGCCTTGAAAAAGTACAGAAATTGCATAACGATTTATCAGGAGAAATAAAATCAACAGATATAAATGGAAAGACTATTTACTATGGATATTTCACTAAAGATAGATTTTTTAATGATAATGCTATTTATGCATATGAAGATGCAGGTAATTCAACATATATTGAGATGTATGTGAGCTTAAAGGGAACAGCTACTTTATCTGAAGATGAAGTAATTAACGTCATAAAAGAATTTGTAATACAGTAATCATATATAACAAAAAAATATATAGTGATAAAGGAGTCTGATTTATTCAGGCTCTTTTTTATTTTTAAAGAATTTTCCCGGATATATAAGATTTTAGGTAGTAATTTTACACTATTTAAGTATAAAAAGAAAAATTATATAAAGGAGAATACCATGAATGGTTATGAAAAGATTTCAGATGAATCAAAAAGACAGGAAAAAGTTAATAGATTAAAGAGCAAGATATTAGCTGATATAAATAAAAAGATAGATGTATGTAAACGGGAGTTACATTCAGATACCACTTCAGATGAAGACTATTCTTTTTGGGTATACAGATATTTTTATCTGTTGGAGTTAAAGAAATACATAGAAGATAAATATACTTTTATGTGTTGGACATGCGAATATAAAGATAAAGACATCAGAATTTATGTAATAAATGACCTTTACCTTGATATCTGGCTTCAGGTTGATTATTCATTTGTTGATACTTTTTTGTATAAATTAGAATTTGAGACACAGATAGGATGTAGTTATAGTAATATGTATCCTTATCTGAATGATAATTATTTCGGTTATAATTTTACAGATATAGTTGATGAAATCTTATATAAGCAAAAGCTTCAAAAAAACTGTTCTGAGTAATTAATCATGCAAGATGAGCAGTTACGAAGTAGATGTAAGAATAGAATAAACAAGTAAGAATTATTGGTTTCATTAGGAGGTAAAAAAATGAGAATAGAAGAAATCGCTTTAAGACAAGAAGCAAGACAAATGTTATGTGAAGCTGGCTTAAGTAAAGAAGAACTTAAAGAACTGGTATTAAAAGATATAGATGATAAAGTAATTCAAGCGATAGAAAGCAAAATCAAAGGTATTGATTTTGAACAAATGATTACGGATAGAGTCGATAAAGCTTTAACCAAAGCAGTTAATGATATTGTCCGAAAAGAAGTAGAGGGATATTTTTATAGCAGAAAGCTCAACATTCGTGCAACTGCTTCATTTGAAGAATAAAAAATGGTAAATATAATAAGAAAAGAGGTGTAGTATGAAATTAACAGGAGAAATAATTCTTGATGAAAAGACAACACAACAATTGAAAGAAGAAGTCAGAGTAGAAGTTTTAAAAGATATAGAAAAAGACGGTCTTGATTATGAAGAAGCATTAAAATTTCTTAAAAGCATTAATTCTGTTACTGGATTTAGGAATATTTTTATAGATAGTCTATCTGAATTTTTACCAAAGATAAAAAGTGAAGATTTCAATTTTGATGATGAAAAAAATTTTAATAAATTGAAGATGTGCTTAGAAATTATGAAAATGTAATTATTAACAACAATTAAGATTAGCAAGAATCAACAGTTTCTCACGAGAGTAAGAATTATTGGTTTCATGCGAAGTTAGAAAGAGAGGAAAATATGAAAATTTTAGAAGGACACGAAAAAGAATATAAGGATTGGTATGATAAAAATAGTGACGGTTATGGTAGAGCTTGTTTTACATATGCTGAAAGATGGGCAGAAATGTTAGAGAACAAGATTGAATCTTCTACAGAAGATGTTATGAAAGTTATTGTTGATAATGCTGATAAATTAAGTCATGAAGCTGATACTGAGGGCATTACAGGATATATGTATGGATATGCAGTTAGTATTCTTTCACAGTGTTGGAAGTATGGAGAATATCTTAGAAAGTGGCACAATAAGAAATACAACTATGATGGTGTTGGTGTTGTAAATCCAGCAATTTTAACAATGGTTAAGAAATAATTATATGTAGTTGATTAGTGAAATTTACATACTATATATAGCACTATAAAAGAGATGAACCATAATATATAGTGATAAAAGTACCAAGAAATTTTGATTTTTATGAGGAGGAAATTTTATGAGCATTAAATTAAAGGATGCCAGACATGAACTGGATGTTTTAGAAGAGTTTATTAATAACCCTGAATTAATTATGTCTGATTTATCCGCATACGGAGTAAGCGATTATGATTTTTTGTTTAGGAATATAACTGTTAATGGTAAAACATTTTGTGCCGCCATGATGGAATATTTAAAACAGATTGAGATATTTAATAATGATGATATATTTTTAGCACCTTATTCAGATGTTGATAATGTAACGGTTAAGATTTCTTCATTTGACGAATTTCACAGTCAAAATATTATGTGCATAGATTTCATAAATCATACTTACAAGATTATTGACGATTGCATCAAATATTATAATAAAATAATGAATGATGAACCTGAGTATGAGCCTTATGAAATACAGGGTATTTTAAAAAGATACGAAAATTACACATTAAGAAAGAGACTGGCTAATGCACAACATTGTTTGTTTAACAAAGATAAGACATGCAGTGTCAGGATACTGGATTTCTTTTTCAGCTTATTTGTGTCTAAGCAGTATTTAAAAAAGATATTTGATAAGGAATATGAAAGAGTTGAAGAAGCAAATAAATGCTTAAAAAAGAGTTATGATGAAGATATAGAACGGCAGAAACTTTATATACAGAAAGCTCCAGAGCAGATTAGGAAAATTGAGAAAAAGCAGAAAGAAATTGCTAAATACCTGTCTAAATGCGGATTTAAAGAAATAATAAAGGAGTAATAGTTATGAAAACTTTTAAAAAATTTTCACTTAAGCTTATTTGTATAGATATAATAACAATATTTTTAGCTTTTGTCTCTATGAAAACAGGTTATATGTCGCTTTATAAGATATGTTTTCTTATTTCAGTAGCGGCATGTGATTACACTATTATGTTTGTTACGCTTTCCTGTGTTTGGTTTATTAAGCAAAGAAGAAAGCATGAAAATAAGGAAAATAATATAAAGGAAAAATGATATTATAAAGAAACCAATTTTATTTAAGAGAACAAGAAAATCTGTTATAAGGAAATTATCAAGTTGTTTTGATTACAGTAGGTTTACAATATTAGAATTATTTTATATCTTATTCCACTTAAAAGAATTAAATGAAATGTTTAATAATTTCGATGATAATAAGAAGTAATATAGGTACATCACATATGTATCTAAATGAAAGACTGCAATAGCTGTCAATATAAGGAGAAATAATAATTATGAAGACACTTAATGTAATAAATGAATTAATCGGAAAAGCAGAATCAGAAAATGAAAGACGCATATTAGATACAGTAAAAAATGCCTTGATAGAAGAAGTTAAGGAAGCCTCTAAGAAAGCTCTTCTCTGCAGCTGGTGGACTGAAGGTACATATGATGATGACGGATACTCGAATGATGATGAAGAAGAAGTTATATATGCAGACAGGGCTGTTAATATTATTGAGAGTATTATATATGATGATGATGAAGGAGAAGATTAAGAATATAAAAATATAAATATTCTTATATAATATCCGGATTTTTCGTTAAAAAAGTTAGTAATTACACACTATTTAGATATAAAGATAGATATAGATAACAAGGAGACTAAGATTATGGAAAAGACACTAGATTTAAAACAGGGAACAACACTTTATACTGTTGATTTTGAAAGAGAAAGATTCATTCCGATTGTAGTATCAAATTTAACAGATAAGACGGTTACGCTGAAAAATAATAGTAACTATAAGACATTTTTTAACTGTGAGGGAGTATTCAGTCATACTTCATTTTTAAAGATGTTCGGAACATCATTATTTGTTTCAGTTAAAGATGCAGTAGCGTTCAATGAAAAGTTATCATCAATAAAAGAATACGGTGTTAAATCTGCCCGCATTTGTAATGATAAGAATGAAGAGAAGAAAGATACGGAAGCTGATAAGAAGAAGCAGTTGGTTAAGCAGGTTATTTTACAGTCTGATATGCCGTGGCTTGCACTAAATGAAGGCTTTATTGATTATATTCTTTCTAATAAGGAATATACAGATACTATTTTACATTTTACTTAAATAGAATGGACATTTTTTATCATATATATTAGACTATATTTAGTTTAGTATATATGATAAGAAGAAGGGAGTCTGTTATGGGGGAAATTAGAAGTACTATAAAAACAGAAGCAAGTATAGCAAAGCTTAAATTAAAGAAAGGTATGAAGCTATTTTTTGGAGCAGTAAATATATTAATAGTTGCTTTTATGATAGTGAGTCTGTTTCCAATAGAACACATATCAGTATTTATAGCGGAGCTGTTAATGTATTGTGCTATTATAGCGGTAGTTAATGCTTTGTATAGGGTAATAATGAAGCTTATTCAGAAGAGTATTAATAAAACAAAAGTACTTGTAGACAGACCATATTCACGATTAGAAGAATATTATATGAATACTAAGAGGTGATTTTAAGAGGGCATAAATTGTCCTCTTATTTTTATATAAATATGTAATTGTTGTTATTTCCATTTTTTTCCAGTATAATAAGCTGACGAATATAGAATTTTTTTTAAAAGAAAATAAAGGGGGAAATGGCTATGGGCGAAAATAAAATTATAATTCAAAAGGAAAGCTTTAATGGTATATCAGAATATTCACTTGCATCAGAATATTTAAAAAATAGGACCATATTCATTTTTGGAGAAATAACCACAGATACAGCTAATGACTTTGCAATGAAGCTGTTATATCTTCAGCAACTTAGTAATGACCCGATAAAAATACTAATAAATTCAGTAGGCGGAGAAGTCTATGCAGGACTTACAATATATGATTTAATACAAGGAAGCTCATGCGATATAGAAGGATATGTAGTAGGAATGGCTGCAAGTATGGCGGCTATAATACTTATGGGATGTAGCAAGGGTAAAAGATTTATACTTCCCCATAGCAGAGTTATGATACATGAACCATTAGTTAATCGTATAGGTGGAAGCGCAAGCTCGGTTAAGAGTTTTTCAGAAGATTTATTAAGGATGAAAGAGACACTTAATAATCTTATGGCAGAAAATACTGGGAAAACCATAGAGGAAATAGATAAGGCTACAGGGTTTGATAATTTCCTATCATCAAAAGAAGCCGTTGAGTTTGGAATATGTGATGAGATAATCAATACAATAGATTTTACCCAGTAATGAATACCCAATAAGTATTTATGGAAAGTGAGGGAATGAATATGGATAATGTTATAAAACAGAATGAACCATTAAAAGTACCTGATGGAGCTTTTGTTTTGCCGGATGGAAAAATGGTAAGTATGAATGAGCGTATTACCATGTTAAATAATAATGTTATTGTATGTGGTACATCAGGAAGTTTAAAAACAAGAAACTTTATTATTCCGAATCTATTAGAAGGAGTAGGAAGCTATATCATTACAGACCCAAAAGGTAATCTCTATAATAAATATGCAGGATATTTACAAAAGGCAAAATTATATACCGTAAAGAGAATGTCATTTATTAATCCAGAACAGTCTATACATTATAATCCCCTAGCTTACATTAAGACAACTTTAGATATACAGAAATTAGTATATAACCTTATATTTTCTAATAAAGAAGATAAAATTGTACCAGACCCATACTGGAATAATCAGTCTGTATTTTTGATGAATTCCATATTTGCATACCTTTATGAATCAAAAGAAGATAACCCTAATAATAATAATATTCCGACAGCTATTAATTTATTAAGAGCCTGTGGAAGAACAGATGCTAATACTAAATCATGTAAATATCTTGAAATTATAAAGAGACATAAAGAAAAGTATCCTGACAGTTGGGCTTATGAACAGTATATGAATGTTTATACAGCACCTAATAAAACCTATGATACGGTAGTCAGCAATTGTCTTAGTAAATTCTCTATTTATGATACTAAGGAGATAAGAAGCATGTTATCTTCTAATGATTTGGTATTTTCAGATATAGGAAGACAAAAATGTGCGCTGTTTATTGAGATTTCTGATACAGATAAATCAATGCAGCCACTTATTAATACACTTTTTACGCAGGCTTTTAATGAGTTATGTTTATATGCAGATAGCAGGGAAGACAGTAGATTACCAGTTCCTACAAGGTTTTTCTTAGATGACTTCCCATCTATGAAGATTCCGGATTTTGATATTAAATCAGCAAATATCCGTAGTCGAAAGATAAGTGTAACGATTGTTATTCAGTCTCCTTCCCAGTTGGCAGGTATCTATGGGGAGAACAGTGCAAATACAATAATAGATAATTGCGACACTTTAATCTTTACGGGTACTAATTCTCCCGAAACAGCAAAAGCCATAGGATTAAGAGCTAATAAGACACCGGATACAATATTGCATATGCCACTTGGTCACAGCTGGATATTCAGAAGGGGGCAGATACCTTACATGTGTAAGAACTTCAATCTTGATGAATGGATAGAAGATAACCACCGCTTATTTAATGTATATAAAAAAATATAATTTTTTCTCATAAAAAAGTCAGTTTTCGTAAAAAAAAGTTAGTAATCCTACACTATTTAAGTAGGCTTAAATAAATTCTTAGATATATTTTTGATATTTAACTGAGTTTAATAAGCCTGATATTTGTAAGATGTAAAGGAGAGATAGTGTAGATGAATTTATCTAGTTATAAGACAAAATCAGAAGTATTGCAGAGAAAGATGCCAAGAATTATTGGTAATAACCAGCATAAGGGAAAGACATTAATTGCATTGGACGGCGGTTATTCAGCAGTTAAAGGAGTAAGCCCGGAAAGAGCTTTTATTTTCCCATCATACGCTAAGAAGATTGATAAGGAATTAGAAACTGTAGCAGCTGTAAAGTCCTTTGATATTCAGTTTAAGAATAATAAGACCGGAGAAATCTATCTTGTTGGACAGTCAGCAATGAGTCTTATTGATAAGGACGACTTGGACGGAACAACAGATGCGTCTATCTATACACGATATAGATATAACAGTGAGATTTATAAGGCAGTAATGGCAACAGGACTTGCTATCGGATGTATCGGAGCAGGAGACAATGAGATTTTCCTTCAGACAGGACTGCCTGCTGCCTATAAGGATAGAGATGAATCAAAGATTAAGGATGCATTGGCAGGAGATTATGATATCTCTATTAAGTTAGGAAACCATGACTGGTTAAACTTTGTATTTACACTCCCTAAAGACCATATTTTTGTAATGGAACAGCCACAGGGTACATTATGTGGATGTGCATATGGACCGGAAGGACCTACATCACAGGGAATTGATATTCTTACAAGTAATGCCATTATTCTTGATATTGGATTTGGAACAGAAGATATCTTTGCTATCAGAGCAGGATACAAGAATGGTCATCAGACATATTCTGATACGGGAATGAGAAGTGTGTTTGATGAAACATTAAGAGAACTTAAGAAGAATTACCCTATTGAAACCAAGGTATTTGAGTTACAGAATTACTTGGAAAGTGGAGCATTGCAGGTATTTGACCCTGATACATTTCAGGTAGAGCCTGTAGATTTCAGTAATATCTTGATTAAGAAGAACGAAGAATTATGTGATAAGAGTATTAGAAGACTCATGCAGGATTATGATAACCTGTTAGACTATAAGTATCTGATTGTAACAGGCGGTACAGGAGAATGCAGATTTGAACAGATTAAGAAGATGTTAAGTGGTATTCCTAATCTGACAGTTCTGCCGGGAAATATGAGTTATCCGGATTTACCATTTTCATTCAGTAATGTAATCGGATATTATTCATTCCGTCATGCAAAGTTAAAGAAAGAACTTAACTAATTCTGAATTAAGTTAGTTTTTAAGAGAGGACAGATATGGAAAATGTAAAATCATTATATCTGTATCCAACGCATGATAGTGACCTGTGCGGATTATTAAAAGAAGCAGGATTAAAGGGCTTTAGAGACATAGCTAAGGATGCGCTAAGAGTGCTTACAAGACCGGGTTATGTTCCTAAAGTAGTTATTCCTGAATTTAAGCCATCGCTTGAGGATGAATATGAAAAAGTAAAGATGGTCCGATTATCAATACAGTCGAAAAAGGATGAAGACATAAGGGAACTCATATCGCATGTAAAGCCCAGACAGTTTAATGGATTTATAAAGACAGCGATGAGATTCTATATAGGTGTTATTCCTACTTTATCATGTATGCTGGATATGGAACTTATTAAAACAGTTCCGGTATATACACCAAATGGAGTAATTGTATTCCCAAATACTGTAGACAGAGTAAGCTTTAGTACAAAGAAAAAGAGTGTAAAGCAGAAGAAAGATACAATAAAGAAAGCCAATGATGTAATTACAAGAACAGTAAAGCGTAATTCTACTATAAAAGAGACTGAAGAAAATCTTGAAAAGAATAATAAAGATGAAATAAAGTCCATTAATTCACAATCAGAGAACTCAATCCCTGATAATACAGGCTTTAATGATACCGGAATTAATAACACTGAAATTGATGTATTATCATTATTAGAAAATTTATTAGACTAGAAAGGGTAAGAGTTCATATATGGAGAAGAGTTGTATAAGTGTTAATGAAGAGGGGATTAATAATACAAGGAAGCTGTTAAGAGATTTCTCTTCATTTTGCAGGGGGCAGAGTTTACCTGTATTTGTAGCATCTTGGGATAAAAGTAAGCAGAACCCTATTATGGAGACAGTGCTTCCTGTAGAAGTAGGAATTGAAGATACAGAGATAAATATTAATTTTGATAAGTTTATGAAGGAGTATATGTATCTTAGAATAGAAGAGAAGAAGAATGCGGATAAATCAAAGTCAGAAGAAGATACTGATGAAGACATTGATGAATAAGGAATAAAGAAGAGCCTGATAAAAAATATCGGGTTCTTTTTATTTTGTCCTGATTTTTGGTAGTAATTCTACACTATTTAAGTGTAAGGAAAAATAAGAAAGGAGACTTGCATGATAATAAAACAGAAGGAAAACCGTCTATAAACACAGACTGGATAATCTCTCTAAGAAAATATGAAAAACATTTACTTATAATGATGATAAATATAGGGTATCCAGACTACTATGGGATAATTATAAAAAATATCAGGTATATAAGCTTGATACTAAAAGGTATAACAATTCATGGTATCCTGCATTTAAAGCAGACACATTAGCAGAGGTTGTTGAAACACTAAGAAATAGTTATTGTGAGGATTTAAAAATAGATGCAGTAGATGGGAGTGATATGACAAAGACCGATAGTTGGGATATGTTATTTGATGCATTTTAAAGAAAATATAATAATCAGAAAGAATTAAAGAAATAGGAGTGTTTTTTATTATGAATAATAAGTATTTTGTATCTTTTTTATGTAATGGTGGAAGCGGGAATATAGTATTTGGAATCAATACAAAAATAACAGATTGCGATAGCATAGATGACTGTCAGAATTGGATAAATACATTAAAAAATTATATAGAAAGAAAATATAATATTACTGGGGTTACTATTCTTAATTTTATATGTATTGATAATAAAAATACCGTTAATGGTTTAAGGGAATAATATAGGTTTTAATAAAAAAGAATAGTACCATTAAAAATAGGAGAATTATATGAAAAAAACTAAAATATTTAAAACGAATTACAGTAGTTGCATTAGCAACAACAAGTATATTTACAATAACTGGATGTGAATTTATGAATAGTAAGGTACAGAGTATGAAAGGTAGCATATCAGGTAATGAATATATAGCATCCTTTTATTCAAATAATGGAGAGAAATTTATGACAATGCACGGAGAACGCATTGATTTAAGTCCTAATACTGTAAGGGAATATGACTATGTTGACGGCGGATATAATAAGATACTCTCTTCAGTTGTAACAATAACTATTGACGGTAAGGAAGTTGAAAACTGTGGCAGTACATCAATCTTTGCAGAAGAAGGCTTAAAGCCGGATGTAGACTTTACTATGGATAATATAAAGAATATTAACAGCAGTTCAGATGGCAGTGTAAGTGAGAGTACATTTGTAGCCGGTATTGTAAACAAGTATAAGAATATGTTTGGCAAGTCAAGAGTTGTAGTAATTCAGTCACAGCTTGGAGACCCTATATGTGCTTATTCAGGAGACAGTGTTTACTATGAAGTATGTGAAGACCTTCCTAAGACAACTAAGCTGTCTGTAGATGGCAAGGCATTGTATATACATAGAGCCAATTTTCAGATTATAGATACATCATTGCTTAACTAAGAAAGGAGAAAATAAGCATGAGTACAGAATTATACACTGTAATTATTCTAATAATGTTTTTTGGAACAATGTTTCTAACTATGATTTTTTCAATACATTTTGAAGATGTATTAATATATTTAATGTCCGGTTTGATTTCTTGTGTTATTGCATCTATAGCAGTTATACCGGTAATGTCTTTTGATGTGTTTTCTCATACCTCATCAATATCACAAATTTCAGTACAGGAAATAAGTAAAATAAGTCCAAAGGATAACTCTGACGCATTGTTTAATGTTACATATACGGATACAGAAGATATTAATAGAAAGATAACTGTTAAAGAAATAGTTTACGATTCAGATACTACATATATTGAAAAGGCAAGAAAAACATTTCTATTTCTTTATGAAGATAGCTATGTATTACATGAGCCACAGGAATTTATAAATAATAATTAAGGAGATACATTATGGGAGCAATAATATTTTTATGTGCATTTTTAGTATGTCTTTCAATAGTGTTTTTTATAGTTGGAATTATAATGCTGCATGACGATTGTAGTTGTTGTAAAGCAGAAATACAGAAAGTTGATGAAGAAAGCTTAAAGCAGAAAGCAAAGAAAGCATATGCAAAGGAAATAAAATATGATTTTATTTGGTTAGGTATATGTCTGATATCTTTTGTAATATTCCTATTGGGCTATTTAATTCCTACAAGACACTATAAAAATATAATTAAGCCAGCTATAAAGGCTGAATATGGAAATGTGTATGAGTATAAGTACAGTACCATGCTTAATGATGGAAGCTTCTTATACAATAATGAAAAATACAGCATAGAGATTATTAAGGATATTGATAATAATAAATATATCAAGATAACAAAGGCTGATGATAATAATGATAGTGATGAAAGTTTGAATTTGCCATTAAAGAATAAGTAGAAAGGAAAATTATGATGACATTAATTGAGTATGAACAGTTTTTAAAGGATTTTGATATTCATTATAAAGAAGTTGATTTTGGAATAGATAATACATTTTCAGAATGTCTTTTAAAGCAGACTTCAAAAAGCTGTGTAAATGAATTTTATAATAAGCGTCACGACTTGATAAATCGTATAAATGAAAAGACGGATGATACTGAAAAAATATATCAGTATAGAATTGCAGCATTATTAATATACCACATAAACGAGCATCCAAGCACATTATTGGAAATAGCAGAAGAATCCGATTTAGATTATTCTTCAATAATGAAACTTGGCGATGCTTATAGGGATATGGGAATATCATTTGATTCCTTATATTAAATGCTAGAAAAAATTATGATTAAAAATAAACAGAATAAAAAGAGATTAAGGAGAAAATATTATGAATATTAATATATTATATGTAATGGCGACTATTATTGATTTAATTATATGTTTTACACTGGCTTATATTGGATTCAGTAGAAAAATAAGCACTGTAAAATTTTTAAGCTCATTAGCTTTAGTTACATGTCTTTGTTTATTTATTGTTATAATACCTGCTGAAAACATGAAACGTGCTGGCAATGTTGATACATATAATGTTTCTGTGACATCAATACAGAATATAGAAAGACAAACAAGCGGAGATAGAGTTAAATATACAGATGATTCTGGTAATGTGAATAAAGTTGTAATTAGTGCTACAGAGTATGATTCTGATAAAACATATATAGAAATGAAAAGATATAAGTGGTGGTTCTTATACGAAGATAAGAATGTTTTACATATGGGATTAAACTATGAAGATATTTAGAAGAATATAGAAAGAGATTAGAGGATAAAAAATATGGATATTTATACTTTTTCTTCAATAGTAGCTATTATTTTTTTGATAAGTATTGCAATTGTGATATTTCTTTTAAGTGACGACCATGATAAAGCAGCTTTAATAACATTTATTGCCGGCATTATCTTATTAATTTTTACAGTAATAATTTCAGGTAGAATAAAAAGAGAAAATAACTTTGAAGCCTACACAATTCCGGTAACACATATACAGGAAACGGAAAGAGAAGAATGGGGTGATAAAGTAATAAGAATTACTGATGATACAGGCAAGACAGAAGAAATTGCAATAAATGAGACAAAGTATGATGCAGATACAACTTATGTAGAAATGAAGAGATTCAAGTTTCTCTTTATCTATAAAGATAAAAATGTGCTGCATATTAAAGCAAATTAAGGGGGGATATATGGAAGAAATAAGAAGGAAGAAAACATTCTGGAAAGAATTTTATAAATATTATAAAGATGATATAAAATTTGTATTAACTATATTCGCTGCTATTGCAGGAGTAGTTTTTATATCTTTTATCGCTATCTTAATATCTTCTTCTCATTTATTTGATGATTTTTTTCGAGAAGCAGATTTTATTTCAAAGGTTTTGTTTATTATTTTGGTTATAGTGATAATAATAACGATGTTTAGTTTTGCAGGATTTGTCGCACTTATAACATCCCATGCTATAACTTATTTTATAAGCCAGACAAAGGCAATAAAGCAATATGTATATCTTCCTTTAACTGTTGATGAAGTAAGATTAATGATTGATGAAGGAGTTACAACAACTGATAGAGATTATATATATTATCTTACTGATAAACTCACATATAAGTATTCCGGAGATAATCATTGTCTAAAATTCACGGATGAAGATATGGAAAAGATTATTAATACATATGAAGAGGTATTTAATAAGCCTCTTATACTGGACAGTGAATATTATAAAAAATATAGGTATTCATGGGTTCTTGATTCTATTCCTGATGTAATATGGAGTACAAGGTGTCCTTTTGATTATAAAGATGAAATAGATGAAATCTATAGAAAAGATGGTAGAGAAGCTGGGGCTAATCCTGTTGTATTTGTTCATAAGGATAACTCATTTGAAAAAATAGAAAATGCTAATTACATATATATTGATAATGAATAAGGAGAAAAAAAAGATTAAAATATATCATATTTTTATAAGGCTAAATTTTAATTTTAGCCTTATTTTTTTAGTGTTTTCACACTATTTAAGTATAAAGATTTAATTATAAATTTAGAAATAAAAGGAGATTAGTTATGGTAGATATGAATAATATTAAAATTGGAGATAAGTTATGGTTTTCAGATTGGAGAACAAATCGTATTGTATATGGGTTTGTAATGTCTAAGTCTGAGTCAGTAATTTGTTTAGAAGGGGATATGAATGATACAAATGAAAGCTTTAAAGGAACTGAAAGTTTTATAGGAAATCGTAAATGTGAATGGTTTGAAGTTTACACATCAAAAGAAGAATTAATAAATGCTTCAAAAAGCAGTTTTGAAAAAGAAGTAGAGGCATATAAAGCGGAGATTACAGATACAGACAGCTTGTTAGCATTTCCTCTTAAGAATGATTTGACTTCAGATTATGCGGCTGAAATAGCATATAAAGCAAAAGCTATTGAATTTGGATTTAATATAGAACATGAAGAGAATATAGAGTTAGACTAAAGGAAAGACTATATGGATGCATTAATTAAAGCTAAAAGAGATAAAATAACAAAGAAAACCTTACAGAACACAGGAGTAGTATTTATAGGAATAATATTATTCGTCATTATTCCAGCCATAATACTTAAGGATATTTTATACCCTATGATATTTTCTGTTTTATGTGTTATTGCAATATGTCTTGTAATAAGAAGTTTCTTAGACCTTAATGAAGAGCTAAATACACGAATCAGATTAAAGCAGGTAATAGAAATTGGAAATGCCATTATAACGACCATAGATAACGGTCCTGAAGGTTATAAGGTTAAGACCATGTATATTAAAGATGATAAGGTATATATAGATACCCTGTATGATTATGATATCTTACCTATATTATTCAATCCGGATAATAAAGACAAAATATCTATACAGATAACAGGTAGTTTAGATGTGATAGTAACATTATGATTATAAGAAAAAGGATAATGACTGATGATTACAAGAAAAGGACATAAAACAGATAAGACTGTATATATAGAAAATACAATATATAAGTATTTCATAGATAAATATGGAATTGAACTGGAGCATGAATATCACATGAAAAATGGAAATATTCCTGATTTTTATAAAGAAATTATCATAGACGGAAGAAAACAGGATTCAATAATTGTTGAGATAAAACAGGCTGCATCAGATTTCTATTCAGGACATGGACTAAATTTTGCCGGAATGAGTAATTACATAGCTGTTCCTACTAATCTTATAGGGCTTGCTATTGAGTTTTTAAAAGATAATTTTCCATATAGGCAGGATATTGGAATATTAGAGATAACCGATTCGGGATTAGTAAGAACTATCCGTTATCCAAAATGGGGATTTTTTACGCCGTATCATCTGCTATATGCAGTTTAGTATATAAGAAAGAGATAATGTCAACTCAGAAATTCATATTAATATATTTTCTTTTAATATCACAATTTAGTTTGCTAAAATATTTTTATTATACACTACTTAAATTAATTAGGAATTATGAATTTATTTAATTCCGAATTGTATTAAATATGTGTAGCAATGAAAAATAACAGATGATAAGAAACCGTTACAGATTAGCTGCTATACTACGAAAGAAAGACATAAAGATATGCTAATCACAGCGCAGATATGTAGTTTAGCAATGTGTACATTAATTTTTATATTGTATATATCGAATAAGAAGCTGAATACATATTCAAGACAACTATTTAAAGGATATTTAATATCCGGATTCTCCTGTATAGGATTAACAGCAATAGTGACATCCTTAATGCAGACAAGACAATATGAAAGCCTACAGGCTCTATTACAGAAGACAATACTTATAAATGTATTAACAATGGTGCTTTTAATGGTGTTATACATATTATATGAAACCAATGGAAAAGAGAGATTTAAGACTGTAATAAGAACATGGATGGGATTATATATAACTGGCATAGCTGCTATTATAATACTTCCTGTACAGATAAAGGATAACGCTATTGTATATGGATATAACTGTTATATTACATATGGGATATGTATTTTATTTTTAGGTATGGTTTTTGTAATAATAAATCACAGAGAGAAGCCTATTACTCAGAAGAAGCTCAATATTTTAAATTTTATAATTGTAATATATATAACCGGATTATTCATAGAGATAATAACATTGAAGCTTCCCGTGATAGGAATAGTAAATACAGTAATTCTGATATGTTTATTTTTTCAGTTTGAAAATCCATTAGAATTCATAGATAAAGAAACCGGATTATTTAATACACCTGCTTTCAGGGAATATCTGGATGATTGCAGGATTAATGATAAGGCTTATAATATTCTGCTTATTGATACGAATTTTCATAATTATCAGCATACAATGCAGTTAAAACAGATAATATCAGAGGAATTATTACATCAGAAAGAAGGAGCTGCATTTAAGCATTTAGGAAATGTATTTGTAGTTGTTTATAGAGAAGATATTGATTTAGAGAGAAAATATAAGAAAATAAGTGAAGCAATTACAGGAAAGATAAAGCAGCTTAAATTAGGAAATGAATACTTACCGGCTTATCTGCTTGTGGAAGACACTGACTGTTCAGATATAGATTCCTTAATGAAATTCATAGAGAAATTCAGGGAAGAAAACTTCTTATATAATAAGAGTGGAGTTACTGCAAAAATAATAAAGGGAGATTTTGATAAATCAAGGAATACTGAAGAAGCTCTTGCATTAATAAGAAAAGCAATAGAGACAGATAATGTCTTAGTATTTTTACAGCCTATTTATTCAATACAGGCTAAAAAACATGTATCAGCAGAAGTCCTTGTAAGATTAAGAGATTTAGATGGGAATATTATCTATCCCGGTGCATTTATGGAAGCTGCGGAAAACTCCGGGCTTATAATCGAATTGGAGTCGGTAATATTAAAAAAAGTATGTAAGTTTATAAAAGAACATCCATTAGATAGTCTGGGGCTTAAATACCTTGAGCTTAATTTATCTATACGAAAGGGAGAATCGGAAGCATTAACCAGTGAATATAAAGCTGTTCTGAATGAATACGGAATAGATGCTAAGTATATCAATCTGGAAATAACAGAGAGTACATCCATGCATAAGAAGGATATCTTAATGAATAATATGCATAACCTTATAGATTATGGATTTACATTTTCACTAGATGATTTCGGAAGTGGCGAGAGCAATCTTAATTATATAATAGATATGCCTGTATCTATTGTTAAATTTGATAAGGATATGACACAGAGTTATTTTACTAATGATAAAGCAAGAACCGTTATAGAGCATACTTTAAAGATGATACATGGATTAGGCTTAAAGGTAGTAGCTGAAGGAGTTGAGACTAAGGAGCAGTTGGATAAAATGACTGAATTAGGAGTAGATTATATCCAAGGGTATTATTTTAGTAAGCCTGTGAGCGTAAATAACTTTGTGGATTATATAAAATGTTATGAGATTGATAGGAATACCTGATTAAAAAGGAGACAAAGATATGAGGATTTCAGATTATAAGAATAGAATAATAGATAAGTTATCAAATGATGAAAATTATGGATATAGCCCAATGCAGGCATCAAATTTTTATAAAAGCAACTTTTCATTATTGCCGGATGATATAGTACCTAATGTAATAGAATGGCTAGAAGATAAACCATTTAGTGATATTGATTATCATGGATTATCTATAAAGCAATTGCAGGATTATGATAAATACTTTAATAATGTTGGATTTAGACATGATGAGTATTTTAGAATATTAAGTAAATATAATAAAGATAATCACCCTTATAATGAAAGAAATTATTATAAATCACTATTAGAGATAGGACTTATATAAAAAAGAGGAATTCCTATCGAAGATTTCATAAATAATAACGATAAAGAAGAAATAGAGTTTGATAAAACATAAGGAGAAAATATGCCGTCAGCAGTTATAAGATTACAGTCAAAATTAATACAGATGAAGGAATCCAGAGTATTAAAGGTCATAGGGATTATCCTTATAAGTATAGTAATTATTATTTTAGGACTGTTTAAATTCTGGAAGGAAACACATAATGAGCTTCAGGATAATACAAATTATATCTTCAAGATGATAATTGCTATGGATTTAGGACTGGATGAACAGGAAAGTGATGATTTAATATCAAGCTTATCAAAAGAAGACACAACAGATATTGATGATATTTTAAATAAATATACTAAGGGATTTAAGTTTATAGATAAGTTAAGTGAAGTACAGAAAGCTGATGTCAATATAGATGACATTATAAATAAAGAAGATAAGGATAAAATACAAAGTATTTATATGAAGGAAAAGGGAAATTATGGAGACAAAGACATTTAATCCGGTAGATTATGAAAATGCATTATGGGGAAAAGATATATATACATTAAGAGGCTTAGAAGTAAGAGCATATATACTTAATGATGTATTTCCCAAGATAAGTAAAAAGATATATATGTTATTGGATTTGATAAAAGAATATAAGGATACTTATAAAGGATTGGAAGATTATGACATTATAAATCAGAGAGTATTTGCTAAGTGGACAGATAAGACCTTTGAAATTTATAATATGGTAATGCAGGTCCTTACTGAAGTCCATACATATGAAAGCCATGAATGGAAACCCATTAAATTACAGGATAGAGATATCATTGCCGTAGCATTATTCGGGGCATATAAGAACCGTACAGATACAGACCTTTATGATAATATTGATAATATTTTCTTTGCAGCTGTTGATATTGAGTTAGGCTTTAATATGGAAGAATCCGCTTATGGAGTAATAGCTGATTATATTTTAGAAAATATCCCTAAATATAAAGATACAGATAAGAAGGTTTTATTAGAGAAACTACAGACCTTTGCTCCTAAATATATTATTGAGAGTAAACCCGATGCATTCTTTGGATTACTTACGGATTTAGCAGTTAATAAGTAAAGATAATATATTAACTTACACTTACATTTGCATTTACATTTATTTATAAAACTCACTTTTTTTGATAAAAAAATTATCAATTAAGGTGGGTTTTTTCTAATTTTAGGCAGTAATTCGACACTATTTATATGTAAAGATGAGATAGATAATAACAGAGAGGATTAAAAATATGGAAAATAATAAAAGCAGATGGACGAGTAGAAATCCAAAAGAATTTAAAAAAGGAGATATTATCTGTAATAGGAAAGACCAGAGCTTTTTAAGAATAGTTTTAGCTGTCAGCGATAAAGCATTATGGGTATCCGGATTTGTTCATTGTGCATTAACGGAAAATGAAAATTTACATCCTATTTTTCCAATATATTTTGAAGAACTTGAGGATGTATATGGACCATTGTTAAGACTTGGTAATCTTAAAGACTATCAGGATTTTGTTGATAATAAAGATATACAGGAAGAAATCAGAAAATATATAAATAAAACAGAGGAGTAATATGAGTTATTATATTTTAAAGGTACATATAGATACAAATGAAGAATTCTCTTATGATTTAAGTAAGCTGGGTTTAGAGAGTGATAATGATACATATGAATTTAAAGTGGCAGACCGAAATGAACTTAATCCCATAATAATGAGTATCTTAGACTGTTTACATGAGACAATTAAGATAAAGATATTAGATAAACCGTTTTTACCATTATATATTAAAAATTTTAAGGATAGTACGGATTCCATAAAGGCATATCTGTCTAAGGTAAAGACATTTTCATATACACTTAGCTTTGGAAGTTCTGCAATAAGCTTAAAAATGATACATAGTAAGTAAACAAACTAGCTGTAGAAAAGATAAAGAATCATTTTATAAGAATTGGAGAAAAAATATTATGAATAACGAATATAGAATTGAAGTAGACACAGGAAACGGTGGTTATGGTTTTATAGATACGCTACCAGAGCTTCTTGCAGATGTCGAATTTGTATATGGAAAGAAAGAGGTAGAAAAAGTGTCTATATGGACTAAATCCTCGAAAGAAGGCGATGAATATGTAAGTGAAGATAAACGGATGCATATTTGGAATATGGGGAAAAGTTAATGAAACGATGATTTACAGGTGCATAAGTAAACAAGAGTTTCCTATGGACTTTGGAATGGAGGAATTTAAAATGGAATTTGTACCAACGGATGAATATATTAGAGTTTCTTTACAGGAAGGACTTAACGCTTTGCAAATAGGTCGAACTGATAAGTTATTTTCTGATGGATTGGATGACTATGAATATATTTATTTTGATAAAGAGAAAGGATTTTGTTATGAGGATAATTGTGTGATTGGAAGTACATTTGACCAAACATTAGATAGATTACATTCTGTCGGATGGTGTTTTAAACATAATTTTTTCATAAAGGAAGGAGAGAAGATATGAAATTATATTGGGTATCACTACTTATTCAAGATAAAGAAAATACTAAACCTTGGCTTTGTGCAATGTCAGATGGGTGTATTAGTTTTGAAGAAGCAATTAAAATCATAGAAAAAGGTAAACAAAATTATAGAATTTTATCTGCATGGGTAGACACTTTTGATACAAATAATCAAAAAGTGACTGTATTTCATGAGTGTTATGTTAATGCAATAGGAAATGTAGAATGAAACGATGATTTCACAAGAAGAAAGTGAGGTAGATAAAAATAAAGTCTGCTTTATCAAATATGAAAGCTGTTAATAAGAATTTTGAACGAGATAATTTTAGATAGGAATAAAAAGGTGAATTTATGGAAAGTGAAATTAACATTAAACTTAAATCCTGCCCTTTTTGTGGTGGACATGCAACAATGATATATGATAATCAGGAAGGATATTATATATATTGTGACGACTGTTGTATTATGACTGACAATAGTTTTGATAAAGAAAAGATAATTAATACATGGAATAATAGAGTAGTAATTAACGAAAGGGAATAATTATGAAAGAAATGTGTTTGATTAATGCGATTATGTATGAAATGTATCTACATGGCGAAGACGAGAACTATGAAACTTATGAAGAAAGAGAAGAAAAGCTTAAGAATGACCCAGAGCTTCAGAATCTAATAAAGCAAAGCATGGACATTATTAATGAAACAGATAAATTATTAAAGGAATATGATAACGAATAGAGATGAATTATAATAACAGATGAATGATGGCTTAATAGCAGAAAGGGAACTTATGTTTAATTTGACAAAAGAACAGGTATTACAAACATTAGAAAATTATGAAAAAATCATGGATAGAGTAGCAGAAGTAATTGATGAGATTGGCTTTACAAATGAGGAGTTTGATGCATTTGAATCAGAAAAAACCGATTTTGGAAAAGATACAGTTTATGTAACTGCATATGACAGCCATTATGATTTGTATGACTCAAGAGGTGGCTCTTTTCCTTTAGATTTTCTGTTTGAAGATGAAGAACAGCATAAAGACTGGTATAAAAACAAGCAGGAGCAGGCAGAGCAGGAAAGGCTACGAGAAGAAGAACAAAAACAGCAAGAACAGGAATTAGCTGAATTGAAGAGGTTAAAGGAAAAGTATGAGTAGTATGAAAAATAAAAATAAAATGGAGGAAATAATAACATGAAATATGTAAGTAATGCAAAGATGAATACTTCTGTAGAAAGCGGAACAATTTTCGAGGGGAAATGCGGATTAGTTGATATCACTATCCATTTATATCGGAAAAATAAATTTTCTGGTCGTGGTGATACATTTTATCTATCCTCAAACTGTGTTGGAATATCAAATATGAAATTGGAGAGTAAAAGTATCATTACGGCTATCCAAGAGGCTGAAATTATTGTAAATAAGGAAATAATCACCATGAAAAATGATGCTGACAAGATGCTAAATAGTAATATTGAAATTTCAAGGGAATGTGATGCTGATAACTGTATGGATTGTGATTACAGAGAAATGTGAACCATTATAAAGGAGAAAAAGTATGAAATTAGTTATGGATAAAGAAACCTTAATAACACTGGAAGAATACAGAGCTGCTCACAATCTGCCAAAGATTGAGAATTATGGAATGAGCGTTGAGCATAATCCGAAATCAAAAGAAATTTATGATTTCATCAGTGAGGTGGACTTTGTAAATGGGGATGCGTTCTGCTTCAAATGTGGTGGAGACGGAGATAATGGAGAGATGTTTATGTCTCTGTTGGATGAGTATTTTAAGCAAAAAGAGTGTAAATTAGCTAAAGAGTCTGATGAAAATGAAGAAATAAATGACATTGATTTAGACTAAAGTATCTCTAAAATTCATCGAAAAGGTTATAGTTGGCAGATGAAATTTGGTACTCTTATCAAAGATAGGTTTAAAAATGATGAAGTAAATGCTATTTTAGATTATCTTTCAGAATCAGAGATAAAAGATAAATTAGCAATAGAAACATTACAGGTAATTTTTATAGAAATTGGAGATAAAAATGGTTTTAATCAATAAATATAAATATACAAAATATGCCGAAAGGGGTGAGTATCATTGCGATATAAGCAAATTCCTTGATGAACAAGCAGGTATTAAAAAAGAAGATAGATGGTTAAGTCCTATTTTTGGTTAAAAAAATTGAAAGAAAAAGGAGAAAAGTACATGAAAGTTTATGATACAGGATTAATATGTGGACGATTTCAGACATTTCATAAAGGACATGAACGCCTTGTAGATACAGGATTATTGTTGTGTGACCGGTTATTAATATTGATAGGCTCTGCACAGGAATGTGGCACAGAGCGAAATCCTTTTAATATTAATACAAGGACTAAGATTCTTAGAGAGATATATGGCGATAGACCGGAAGTGATGATTTATGGTTTAGCTGATTTGACAGATGAAAATGATATTCGTCCGGAATGGGGCAGATACTTACTTAATAATACTGATAGATACATTCATAAGAATCCTGAAATAATGATTTATGGAAATGATGAATCCCGAAGCAATTGGTTTGATAAGAAAGACCTTGCTAATACAGCAGAACTTATTATGAACCGCTATGATATGCCTATTTCTGCTACAATGGTCAGAACCGCTATGGCTAAAGATGATAGGAAGCTCTGGATGTCTTATGTAAATCCCAGATTACATAAAATGTATGATGAGCTAAGAGAAGAACTTATGACAGTTGGTTTCTATAAGAATCTGGCTAAGGAATAATATATAAATATAAAGGAGTTTATTATGGCATTTAAAAATTTTTTAGATTTAAAGGTTGGAGACAAAGTTGTATGTTTAGATGAGTATTCAGGGGGAACATCTTACCATGAATTAGTAATTAATGAAATAGAAGATGATAGTGAATATGCTACTGAAACCAACCCTACCGGCAGACGGTATTTTGGAACAGACCAAGCTTATTTAGACGAGAATGGAAATTTTGATGAAGGAGATAATGAATACCTTACTATCGTAGATGAAGGAAATTATTTATATGTGATTGACAAAGATGCTGCATCAAGAGAAAACTATGATTGTGATTATGATTATAACAGATAAAAATAGTCAAAGGTTTAATTATAAAGCATGATTAAAGGAGCTAATATGGATAATAAAACAACTATACAGAATATGATAAATGACAGAGTATCAAATAATGAAACAACTATCTGTTTACTTCAGATTCTTTTATTGAATAAAAGTGTAAAAGAAGAATTAGAAAGCCTTTTATTAAGAAACGGATACTCTATTGAAACAGTTGATACAGTTGAAGGCTGTTATAACTTAAATGATGACTGGTATGAATTAAGTAATGTAGAAGCTATTGTTGAATACAGTGGGGTATATCCTGTTAAATGGGATATTGATGATATTGTTCTTTTAGATAAACTTTATTATGAAAGAGCTATATATATCAATGTATTGTGGAAAAAGAAAAATCCAGATGGTTCTATTAAATATATCCCTAATCATTAACCAGATGCCAATGTGAATAAGGAAGCTATCTAAAGGAGAAATATATGAAGAATTGTAATACACATACAAATATAGACAGCAGGTTAAAAAAAGTAATAGATAAAGCGGAGAAAATGGATTTAACTTATTTTGAAGATTCAGACGGTAAGCATTGTATATGTAATGTTGACTTTGTTGACAGGTATGATACTTTAGAAGAATTAGAAGACTATCTTGATTTATTAGGCGGGTGAGATAATGATAAAATGCTGTGCCAATTGTAAAAATTGTGTAGCTATTCCAAGAAATAATAGCTATAACGATAGTGATTATCTATGCGTAATAAACAGCTATTTTGTCATAGGTATACATAAGGATATAAACAGGATAAAGCATCTGACTCCGGGTGGCAGAGAACTGGAATGTAAATATGAACCTGAAATATGTTAGAAAATGAATTGTGTGGTAAAAATCCTATATGTTATTTAATGGCTAAAAAATCTAAGTTTCAAGACAAGAAAGGAGATTAACATGAATTTGTTAGAAAGCTATATAAAGGAAATACATTCAGTTACAGATGTTACAGAAGGCTTCATAAAGCATTGTGGTTATGAACCTAAAGAGACATTATTGGAAGTAGATTTAACATCTGTATGCTATGGTGTTACTGAAAGAACAAAGAAGATGTTCTGGAAGAGTGAATTTGAGAAAGTAAAGAAGGATGGCTATTATATGTCATAAGGAGATAAAATATGAAAATATATTTTGAAGATGGAAGATTAGATAACCCACCATTTTGTGATTATCATGTAAATGCCGCTGAAGGAGTAAGGGCTAATATATTTAAGTTAGATGCTATTAAAGAAAAAGAACCTAATTCAGTTATTTATACTAATTCAATTTTTGCCTTTGATAATACATATGCTTGGGATAATGAACTTAACAGACCTGAAATCTATATAAGAGATTCATCAGGTGAATTTAAGAATATAACTGAGTTTACTTCAAGGCAGTTGAAAGAAGGACATAACCTTGCTAAACTGTATATAGCAGGAGAGTTCGATTCTTAAGTTATGAGTTAGAAGCTTATTTAGTTATGAGTGCAGAGTTAGGAGATTATTATGGGATATATTAGATGTCCTTTTTGTGGACATAGTGATGGAAACGATGATAAGATAATAAAGCAGGAAGTTATATATGCGAATAATTCAGATTGCCAGATATCAATTGAAAAAGAGTGTGATATATGTGGTAAGAAATATGAAGTTATTGCAGAGTATAAGTTTTCTTATGAAAAATTAGGATATAATGAAGCAGAACATTATTAAATCATTTTAAAGAGGGATTAATATGGAAGACTGTAAGAATTTAAAAATTGAAGATATAACACCATATCATGCAGATGTATTTGACCATCCGGACTATTCATATATCTGTATGGTAATAAATAGAGAAGTGATTCCTTTTATACATTGCAATGAAAAAAGATGTAAAAATTATCTGAAGGAGAAAAATTAATATGAATAACAATTCCTTTTCAGAGCTAAGAAAGCTTATACAAAAAGCAAGAAAGAAAAGTATCGAATTAAATGACGCTACACAGGCAGTCTTTGATGCCTTATCGGACGTAGACCTTTGTGTTCCAACAGATGCAGAAAATGCTGATGATTTAGAACAGGCAATTAACTGTTATATCCAATATGGAGAATTTTCTATTGATGAACTGTTAGATGAAATAAAACAACAATGTAAAAAGAAGGAAGATTAATATGATTGATATAACTAATGCTAAATGGGATTTATCAAAAGAAGAAAAATCAGTTATTAAGTGGCTTGATGATAATGAATATAATGGAAAAATACTTAAACAGTATGTAAGTAAAACTGTATTTGAAATATCCAAGGATGGCATAACAGATAATTTTGAATTGCCACAGGGTATTGATTTTAAACAGATTAAAAGTTATATGGAGCAATTTCAAAAGAATTGGAACATGCTTTGTGAACTAAAAAAGCTAAGACAGATGAAAAATCAAGTAAATAATAAAATATAAAAACCAAGGCAGTACTTATGAATTTAAAGTTATAAGCTACTGTCTTTTTTTATTTGATTTTTTTATAAAGATATGAAAATTTCTGCTGATTTTTATTAAATAAATTCACACTATTTAAGTATATAAAGATATTAAATTAAAGAAGGAAAAGAAGGCAGTAGGAGTAAATGCAGAAATCTTATATATATAGATATACGGATATAATCACAGAAGAAATAGTATATGTTGGGATTGTATACGCAGGACATAGTTTAAGGACAAGAATAAATAAGGAACTAAAAACCTTTGATTGGATAAATGACAGGATACTTAAGGTTGAGTATCAGATGTTGGAAGTGTCACAGACTGATTTACAGGCATTAGAAGCGCATCTGATTAATAAATATGGAAGCTTCTATAATATACAAAAAGCTACATGGGGCGAGAGTAAATTCCTATCAATAGATGAATCTAAATGGGAAGATTTCGATTATAGGAATGTAAGAGAGATAGAACGATTAAGGAATGAAATAGACAGACTTCATAAAGAATTAGCCAAAGAGAAGAAAGAGTGTATAGCAGTATGAAGATACAGGATTTAGATGTTACCAACAGTATTAATACAAAATATGAAGACTCTTTTATAGAATATTTAAGAAAAGTAACAACCCATATAGAGAAGGCTTATAAAAATAAAGATTATAAAACAGCTGCACAGCTGTTTAAACTGATTTTACTAAAAGAAGATGAAACCAGAACATATAAAGATAAGGATATATACTCAAAGGTAATAGATATTCATAAAAGTATTAATGATTCTCTTTCAGGAGAACAGGCGGAAGTATTTAAAAGGGGCTATTTGAGTAATTACTGGAATGGATGGAATAGTTCAGATACATTTTCATTAACCTTAAAGGATGATTATATGATATCAGAAGAAAATGTCCTATATATTAGGATAAAACATATAAATATGCTTAAAAGGATATTAGATGTTCCGGATAGGGAAAATGAAGCTTTTGAGTATAAATTCTATGCTTATTACGATATAGAACTGGATAATGCAGGAATTTATGCTGTTGTAAAGATGAAAGATAAATTGAAAAAACAGAAATGGACAAAAACAACAAAGTTACTGGATGAATTATATAATACAGAAAATAGAATGGATATTTATGAGAGACTAAGTATATACAGTAAAACCGGGTTTATTCCTGTAATGTTAAATAAGCTGCAATTTTCAAAGACTTATGATGCCATACAGGAATATATAGAAGAGAAATTAGAAGTAAATGACTATGAATATATCGTAGGATTAAAAGGAGATTTAGTTTATGAAGTGGAATGATTTATATGAAAGAGCAATTGATAAGGGTTACGGGGATAAGGAATTAAGGGCAAAGGATGAAGCCAGAGGACAGATATGTGAGATTGCAAAAGCAATGAAAATTGACCTTGAAGCAGAAGAGATACCTGAAGATGCAATAGAGAATTTTTGCAATATACATAAGGCTGAATTTGATGAAGACGGTAATATATCTGCATTTCATCCTTTAGAATGGAATGACTTAGATGATAATGCGAAGAGTATATTGGAATGGATTAGCCATCCCTTTACAGGGGAAGAAGGAATTGTAAACATTAAAGCAGGAGAAGATTTCTATAGAAATTATAAGGAATTTTTAACAATCGGATATGCATTTTATGATACAGGAGAAGTAAGAATACCGGTAACAAAAGAAATCTATAATACAATACTTGATTATGTCTCAGGAGATAAAGATTTATCCTTAGTTGTAGATGAAGATTCCCAGACAGCTTACTTTGGATTTAAGTCTGTTATGAAAAATTTCAGCATTACTAAAGATGATAAGATACCGGATAATGAAATAGATTTGGAGATATAAGGAGATAGAAAATGAATGTAATGGTATGTTTTAGGAATGGAATTAGTGCTGTATTAGCTTCTTCAACTAATACTAAGTTACAGCGTTTAGAGTTAAAAGACAAAAGCCTTGAAGAATTAGGGTTAAATGTTGAGTTTGTGAATCTGGATAAAAGAAACTTAAGCAAACTATTAGAAAAGAAAGATATCAAACCTGATTATATTTATTTATATGAAGATGGAAAAAGTAACGAAAATGATATAAGGGAATTTATAGAAAATAATTATCCGGATATCAATATCGTTTCTTACATGACAGAGCTGGATATACAGCCTATTAAAAATAATAATATACATCTTTTTGATACTGAAAAGGAAGCTGATGAATTAGAAATTTAATAAAAACCTTCAAATATATGAAAGAAAATAAACACTACTTAAATAAGGAGATTAACATAAAAGGTGGTGTGTATTTTTTGAGTAAGAATATTAATAGATTATATAAGCCGGTTAATTTTAATAAGGACAGGTGGAGACTTATAGACAAACATTTTTCATATACAACTCCTATAGGATATTGTTATTGTGATACACATAGGGGATATATAAGCATGAATTTAGCAAGGACACATAACTGTCTCTATAAGTGTAATGGAAAGAAATGCCCGTTTTTAAAATTAAATGATACATATAGTATTATAAAAAAGGTTGAGAAGGAAAGAAAAGCTAGAGAAGATTCTAAATCCAAAGCAAAATTAAACAAGAGAATAAAGAAATTATATTATTCAGATATTATAAATTATACGGACTATGTAAAATACCAGTCATATGTAGATAAAAATATTCCTATTGAAGATATATTAGATAAATTAGGATAGATAATAAGGAGAAAGAATATGGGTTCATTTAGTTGGTTAAGAGCAAATGTAGATACAGAAAAAGCAAATATAGCCTGTGGGGATAAGTTTGCATGTCTTATTCCTAAAGAATTTGGCGGTGGATATATTGAAGACACATATCAGGATTATGGTAACTTAGGAACAAAAGAGGATGGAAGACCTAAGTATGATTTGTATGAATTGTTAGCTTTCTGGAATAATGACAGACCATATTTTCATGGAGCAGGTGAAACGGTAAAAGATAACCTGCATTATAATGGAGATTTTCCAAATCTTAAGGAAATAGATGAATTTACAAATGCAAACAGAAGTATAGGTATAGATATTGGCTGTTATGACAGGGAAATAGACAGGCTTAAGTATCCTCTTAAATTAGTAAGTGTATCATACGCAAAGAATCATACATATGAAGACTGTCCATATAAGAGCTTTAGTGATATTGAACAAGGATTTCATTCGTATAGCTGGTTTAAACTTGTTAATTATAGAACTATATTTACAAATCAGTTGCATATTCCACAGGGTTATGCAGATTTAATCAGAGGCAGAATCAGATATCTTGAGGAAAAGGATAATTTCAATAAGTGGAAAGAGATAGGTGCATTAGAAACATTTTTAGATGAATGCGTAATAGAAAATCAGGATATAAACAGGTTAAAAGTAATTGAAGATTGTCTTAATGAGGCAAATATACCGGGTTCATCAAAATTTTATGATTCAGATTATAAGATGTCACTAATTAATGAAGCGAAGGATTTATGTATAAAGGCTGGTCTTAATTTTAAGAGATTCTTAGAAGGCAGCTATGTATATGATGATAATATAAGTCAGAATAAAGAAGATGTAGAACTGGATTAGTTTTATATATAACAGAAAGGGATAACATTATGAATTTAGAAGAAGGATTAAAGAAAGGCATAAATATATATGCTAATGAATATTTAAAGCTTGAATTAGGAATGAATATAGCGGATTATACATATGAACTGGACTTTGAAAAAAATTGGGTAGAATTTCATATGCCACATGAACCACATAATTCATCATGGCTTTGGAGCAGCTATTTTTCTGATATTAATGAGATTAAAGATTTCTTAAACAAAAGTGTAACAGACAGTTACAGGTTCGGTGATTTTGTAAAGGAAGCCTTTTTAGAAGCTAAAAATAAAAAGCTTTACGGAGCAGACATATACGGTAAGATTCAGGCTGAAATCATAAGAGCAGAAGAAGATGGTGTTGAACCACTGCTTACCAGTGAAGAATATAAGGCAATTATTGACCTTATTAAGGAACACAGACAGTCAGAAAAAGAAATGCATGTAAATAAACATGGATATGATTATGACATCAATGATGATTATGAAAGGTAATAACTATGGAAATTAAAAATAACTGGGAAGAAATAAAGAAAAAAATATGGAATATTAATAAGTTTTACGACTATAATCATTCAATAGAGGATTATGATGTATTGGTTAATTTAACTGAAATTACAAACCTTGTGGAGAGTATCCAGAAAGAAGCCTACAGAGAAGGTTTTAAGGCAGCAGAAGAGAAATTTAATACAAAGAATCCCTCTATCAGTGAAGTTCGTATTACTCCTGATGCAATTAATTTTTTTGACTTTACGGAAGATGAAGATGAAACAAAAACTCTTTATCTTGTTGAAACAAACGAATTGACTAAGGCAGCAGGAATATATACAGATGCATGGCATAATGACACTTATCAAATTAGTTTCTATGGAATTGAGACTAATGATGATTTTAAGGTTATTGTGACTGCAACTGTATATGATACAGAAGAATTGAAAATAAGATATCCTGATGTAGCCGGAAACATTCTAAAAATCAGTGATGCAGGAGAAATGGAAGTAACCTTTAACGATAAAGAGCTTGAGATTATTAAGACTGAATTTGATAAAACTGTTGCTGAATATAAAAGGTGTAAAGAAGGAAAAATAAAAGGGGAACTTCAATATATCAAAAATCCGAACAGATATATTGATGTTTATAATTCTTATAAAGATAAAACTATTGCATATCCGTTAGCTGAGTATTTAGATATCAAAGCTTCACAAAGCGGTTTTGATAATTACGAAGATATGCTTAATGAAGGCTTAAAAATTGATTATTCAGGAGAATATATAAAAGAACCTGATAAGCAGCATAATAATGATGATATAGAGTTAGATTAGATGAATACCTGTAAAGTTAGGCACTATTTATGAAAGATAGTGCCTTTTTGTAAATTATAAAGGTATCTTTTTAAGTATTCATATGATAAAAAATGTGATAATATATGCATAAGAAATATAGACAGAAAGGAAACATTATGATTGTATTAAATGGGGATAGCTTAAGAAAATACATAGAGCAATCAGGAATAGCGTCTTACAAAAAAAGATACTGTTTTAGTGATTGTTTCAATTATCTGAATTCAAATGATAAGAATGTTTTATGTTTATATGGGTTAAGAAGGACAGGTAAAACTACACTTATTGACCAAAGTATAGCTGAATTAAATGATTATTCAGATTGTATTAGAATAATATGTGATATAAATGACGATATGTTTGATATTATAGAATGTATAAAGAATAATGATAAGAAGTACATTTTTATTGATGAAGTAACAAAAGTTAATAACTTTATAAATACAAGTAGTGTTTTATATGATTTATTCACATATTCAGGGAAGAAAATAATTTTAGCTGGAACAGATTCTTTAGGATTTTATTTAGCTTCTAATAATGAGCTATACGATAGATGCAAATTAGTACATACAACATATATTCCTTATAAAGAGTGGAATTATATCTTTGATAAGAGCTTTAATGAGTACTTAAATTATGGTGGAACTATGACAGATGGTTCTTTATTTTATAATGAAGATGGCGGTTATTTATCCTATATAAATTCAGCAATTGTAGATAATGTATCAAATAGCATTTTAAAATGGAATAATAAACGAAATTATCTTGTATCCAGATATTCAATTGAAGAAATCAGCTCTGCATTAAGGAAGATTATTGAATTATCGAATAGGAGTTTTTCATATAAAACTATTATTAATTCCTTTGAATCACATGATTTAGGCTCATTAAATGATTTATTAATAAAGCACGAAATAACTCCTTTAGATAAAGATAAACTTGAGCCTTATTTAAAAGACAAGCTTCATATAATGGACGATAACATAGGACTTGATAAAAAGAGTGTACAGATACTTACTGATTATCTTATAAAGATGGATATTTTAATTAAAGATAATGACGATTATATTTTTACACAGCCGGGATTAAGGCATTCACAGATGGAAGATACGGTGTCTTTCTTAAGACCGATTTTAGCTAGAATGAATTATACAACTAAAGACCAGAATATAATTATAAATAAATTAAAACAGGATATCAGAGGGCAGATGATAGAGGATATATTATATGTAAATCTTGTCAAGGAAAAGAAATTGTCCAATTATGAAGTAACAAAATACAGAGATGACTCTACTGGAAAAGAAATAGACCTGATATTAATAAATAAAGATACCAGAGATGCAATAGCTATTGAAGTTAAAAATTCTTCAGAGAAAGCAAAAAGACAGGCGACTTATCTATTAGATGATAATTTCTGTAATCAGATACAAAAGGATTTGAATATCGAATTTATCCATAAGTTGATTGCATATAACGGACCTATTTTTAATAATAACAGCTATTCGGTTGACTATGTAAATATTGAAGATATTTTAACTGATAGCTGGTTTGATAAAAAATATGCAGTTAAGGTATTTGATGAAAATTTAACCCCTGTTATACCGGATAGATAATATTCTTATTATATTTGATTTTAAATAGTAATTTTACACTACTTAGATAAGGAATACTTAAATAAGAAACAAAAATGTAGGAGATAGATGTGGAAGATAAGAGTTATAATGAGTATGGATTACCAGACTGGTTAAAGGAGAGTATAGATACTTATAAAAACAATACAAATAAAAATATATGGGATTGTTTATATTGTGAGCTTCAGTCGGATATAAATGTAGCAGAAGTAGAAGATATCATAACCTCAGAACAGGCTTGGTATCTTCGTGAAAAATATTTAGGGTTAAAAAAGGAAAATAATGTATTATAGATTTTACTGATTGTAAAATATTTAATAAAGTAGGTATTAAAGCAAAATTATGGAAAGAAATGTTTTGGCCGCAGAGCTTCTGCCTCTTAACCGTAAATGGAGTAACAGTAACAATGGATATCATTAAACAATACATAAAATCACAAGGAAGAAAAAATGATAAATAAAGCGATTAAGGACAGATTATATCCTATAACTAAAATAGTGTATTATGTTTTACACTTTTTGTTATAATTGATATATTTGCCAGAAGATTTTAGCGGATAATAAAAAAATACACACTATTCTTATAAAGAAATTTATAATGATAGGAGTGTATTTTTTTAATGAGAAAAGCGGTAGAAAAATTAATAAATTTAGCGATAGAACATGGGTTTACAAATGAAGAAATAGATATATTAAAGAGAGAGGATTTAACTATTCCTATATTAAATATAATTTATAGATATTTCCTTAATAATAATAAGTATTATTCATCAGGTGAATTATGTGAGGAAGTTGATAGAGTACTAAACTTGCCTTTTACGGGAGAAAAAAAGAATTATATATATAAGCTACGCTATGTTTTACCGGAATATCAAAAAGACTCATTAATAGGCAGTATTAATAAAAGGATAATAATGAGGTTGGATAAAGGCAAGTTTGCATCTAAAAATTTTTATTATATATATGAAGATTTATTATCCTATAAAGCGGATTATCAGTTAATTAGAAAGATTTATAGAATAAGTAAGGATATTGAAAATAAAAGTGATATATCCAGTTTAGAAAACTATTTATGTGGTTTAAATAATACATCAAATATTAATACAATTCTAAAGATATTTATTCAATGTTTTAATCATAAAGCTGAGATTTGTGATTATCATTATATGTCCATATTTTCTAAATTAGCTAACGTTTTTATATATGCGGACAACTATATAGATGTTAATATAGATAATGACTGGATAAATAAGTATATCATTAATTATAATGAAAAAACAAACTATGCTCTTCTTTTTGATACTATATATAAATATCAGAATAATTCACTTATAACCAGCTTATTTAATATTTTAAATAGAGATAATATTACCTTTACACAAGGATATAGCGAGGCACATAAAGTAAATACATATAATTTCACTACCAGATGGAAAGATGATTCTCTTATTAATAAATTTAAGGAGCTATCTGTTAAAACAGATACGGATACTTCTATAAAAAGCATAAATAGTAAGCTTAGTGTAAAAATAAGAGGAGAAGAAATAACTATCCATTTAGAGGAATTTGGCAGGGTTAGTTTATCTAAACTTAATGAAGATATAAATATTGGATATTATAGTAGAAGGAATAATATAATGCTATGGATTCCTGCGGATGGATGTATTTATAAAGCAATAGAGCAGGATGGAAAAATAAAAAAGTGCTTTCCTCTAGGTGTAAGAGATTTTATAAACTTACTTGGTTATAAATACAATGATACATTTGTACAGATACTTAATGTTTATAAGAATTATTGTATAGATAAGAATATATTTTTTAAAGACATATTCAAAGATTGTGATAATTCGTCAAGTAATAATACTGTATTTATTCCTTTATCTTTAAATGAATGTTTTAATTATCATAACAGAACTGAACTTATTCATTCAAAGTATAAGCTGTCTTCAGCTATAAATATAAATTGGAATAAGAGAAATATAAACCTTAGTTATCTGATTATAAAAAGCTATCCTTATGTTAATGATAAGGGTAAGGAAATATTAAAACAGATAACGAATTTCGATTTGTCGAAAGTTTTAAAATGTAATCATTATAAAAAAACAGTATTATCTTTCTTACAGGTAATTATTTATGACTATATTAATAAAAATACAAAGACAAAAGAAGCTGAAATTAAAAAGGAGCTGGGTGTATTACAAACAAGAACAGAGAATGATTATGATGAATATAATGAGTATTTGAATAAAGATTTAGATATATATATTCGTGATTATCTGAGAATGCTGCTCTTTAATACAAAAAGATATGGCAGAATAAAACTTAATATTAATTCAGTAGAAGAAATACATAATATTCATAATATAGCAACTTTTACAATAGATTATGATAAACAGACAAAAGCAGTTAATATACCTGTAGATAGTGTCTTTAATAATTTACAAAAGATACTTCCTGATGATTTTGAATGGATTAAATCAAGGAAAAGACTTATTTTAGAAACTAAAATACAGCATCATTGTGTATGGAGCTATGCTGATAAAATAAGTGAAGATAAATGTGCTATATATTCATATGTAGATACAGACGGTAGCAAATCCTATAATGGAATTTCTAAGAGATATACAATTGAATTTGGCTATAACAAAGAAAATGGTAAATATTATGTAGTGCAGACACAGGGTAGATATGATGGTATAAATTCATCTTTAATGAATGGTTACGTTGATAATATTTTAAATAACTATTATGATTCTGCAAAGTCTGCCTGAAAAATAAGCAGTGCTAAAATAGTTCAGATTGTTCCATTTAAAAAGATGTCATACTTAAATATTAAAACAAATATTATTAATAAGATAATAAATAAGCTGATGTTAAGAATATAACTCCTTTTCATCAGCTTTTTTTTATTATTATATATAATAATCTATCTGATTTAGTTTATAACTCATGCTGTGGTTGTTCTTGCTCTTCGTTATAATCAAAAATATTAGTATTATTCTTTGGTATGTATTTAGATAAATTAAATCCAGCCATTAAATTAAAGCCTTCCTGTAATTCTTCCTTTGCTATATCATATCGTTCTTCAGGAATATTAAACTGTTCATAAACGGACTGTAGGAGATTTTCAATATATCTGTTATCTAAGTTTAGCGGTACTCCAAATCTATCCAGTATTTCAGCACGGCTACAGCTAAACAGTTTTAAATCATTATCTGTTATTGGATTACCAAACTGCCTGTCTGCACCTAAGCAGAATCCATTATCAAATGGAGCAATCATTTTTAAGCCGTTATTTGTCTTTTTCATTCCAAAGTTCTTTTCATGTCTGTCTTTATTATGGAAGAATACATCCAAAGTAATCATCTTACGGACTTCATCTTCATAACCTTCCTTAAATAAAAAATAATACAGGTTTTCTCCGGATAAGCTAAAATCACTATGTTTTATCTGCATCATTGAAATGTAATCTTCAGAAGAATCATTGATAAAACACGGACATATACAATAGTCTTTCCCTTTAGCGGAGCTTATGGTATAAGGAGTCGTCTGTACTCCTGCCAGTTTTGCAGCATTGTAGTAAACTATTTCATTAGCTGATAAGGTATTACCATATAAACTGTCTGTTTTTGCAAGATACGGTTTATTCTGGGATATAAACCAGAACTTCTCCATAATACCGTCTGTTGTAAAGTCAGGACTGTTTGATATCTTTTCCCCATTAATTCCTGTATTCAGGTAAACGGAAGCAAATAGCGGTTCAAATCCGTTATCATGGTAATTAACATCTTTCCATAAGATATCATCTGATTCTTCTTTAAACCAGTATGTATCAGTAATACTTATACCACTGGAATGCATAAACATATCAGCTCTTTCAATACCAAGTTTTTGAGTTATATGTGCCATATTAGGTCTGTTTTTAGGAATGGACCGTGATTTATACCAGTGATTAAGTAATATTTGTTCCTGTATTTTACCATTTCCTATAGTTCCAACAGGTAATTCATCCCTTTTTAATATTCTTTCATACTCCATTACTCCGTTTATATAGCTTATTTCAGCTACAGGAGTGTCCTTATGCATTAAAAACATCTCTTTCCCCTTCTTTTATGCCATACATATATATTGCTGTATCTCTGGTCTAACTCTACCATACATATAATTTCATCCTTCATAGGGAATACTTCTAAATCATCATTATCTGATACAAAATTATTAAGCATGGCATATAATATACAGGCTTCATTCATTCTTCCAAATAAATTAGCTTTATTTAATAATCCTAATTTATTTAGTACTTTCTTATCCGTATCAATAGAACAGGGTAATTCTGCCCTTGTTTCAAAAAACTCTGACAAAAATCTTATATTAAATGGGTTATTTTCTATTTCAGGGTTAGGAATACACTTCCTTATAATAAATGTATCCAGTCCAAATATAACATCAGCCTTACAAAATGTAAGGTTTGTTTTATAATCATAAATTTCTATTTCCATATGTCCTGTTATTTCCTTTATCAGTATCGTTATACTTAAATAGTGTCTGGAAAAATTCATAAATATCAGGAAAATCCCGCTAATCTTTAGAAATAAAAATACACTATTTAATTATAAATAAGAAATTGATATAAAAGGAGAAATATAATCATGCTTGTTATTTTAACCGGCAAAAGCGGATGCGGAAAAGACACACTACAGGAAGAACTTATAAGGAAAGAAAATTTTAAGAAGCTCATATCTACAACTACACGACCTAAAAGAGAAGGAGAAATTGAAGGCAGGGAATATTATTTTGTTGATAAGGATAAATTCTTTCAGCTTGATAAAGAAGAGTTCTTTATTGAACACAGGTCCTATAAAACTCTGGTAAATAATAAGAAAGATACTTGGTACTATGGGTTAGGAAAACAGCTAAGTAAGGAAGATATCAATTCTGATATGTATATAACCATACTTGATTTAGACGGAGCAAAAGCTGCAATAGACTATTATGGGAAAGATAATTGTATTATTGCGTATATTAGCCTAGATGATAAAATAAGAGAAAGTAGAGCCAGTAAGAGGGGCGGCTTTGATAAATCTGAATGGGATAGAAGATTAGAAGATGATAAGAAAGTATTCAGTGAAGAAAACAGAAGAGGGCTTGTAGATTTTGAAATATCAAATGAAGGGGCTATATGTACCTTAAGACAGAAGTTTATGGTGAACCTTGATATGTTTATGTTTAATAAAGAATATAATCAGTTCAAAGTTTCAGAAAATGATTATGAATTATAATGATAAGGAGAGAAAAATTATGTTAATTGATACTCAGAGAATTGAAGATTTTTTAAGAACACATAGCTGTCATATAACAAATGGAGAGAAGACCTTGGAAGACAAGGTAACTTATCCGGATTTTACCACAAATAGATATGAGAGCGTATTCAAACAGCTACAGACTGATTTCGAAGTTGAGAAAGCTTATGATGCACTTGAGGATGTGTTATTTGTTGAAAATAAAGATGGAAATTTAGTATTAGCTGGACCTTATGAATTTACGATAAATGAAAAGATATATTCATATGAAGCAGGTACACCAAGAGAGCCAATATGGGAAGATATGTTTAAGCTTCATAGTAATGGAGCAGAGTTTACATATAATACAAGATATGAAGATGCTAATTATGAAACAGTAAAGAGGAACAATAATAAAGAAACTCCTTATATAAATATACTTAACAATCAGGATTTAAAGAAGAAATATGACAGTGGTGAAATAAGAATACCAGATAATATTATGTCAAAATATATGAATGGAAAAGCTGTCTTTGTAATAGATAATATGGAAGAAAGAGATATATTAGCTTATAATATAGCTAGATTCCCTTATCCCGGAATTATTCCTGAATATAATTCAAATAATCCTTACTGGTTTAAAAATAATGATATAGCTTGCAGCAACTTTATGACAATTCCATTTGAGTTTCAGTTTATGCTTTATACAGATTTTTCAGTAATACTTGAACAAAGTAAATATGAGTCAATGTGTTCTGAGAATAAAAAAATAGCTGAATATGGTTATGAATTTAATGATGGCGACCAAATATGGAGTGATACAACAGAAATTTATAAGACGGATAACGATAGCCTTTTTATAAAAAAATATGAAGCTGGATATACAAGTGAAGTTAAATATTCTACAATAAGTCTCAACAACTTAATAGAAGAAATCCAACAGTATAAGGAAGATGAAGGCAAAAGTAAAAGAGGCGGTTGTTTCATTATAAAAGACCTTCCGAATGAATATTATCAGGTAAATAGAAATTCTTACATTAAGAATTTTTGTAATGGTGATATCGCAATTAAGATTAATTCACAGGAAGAACTTGATATACTTTTATCCCAGCTACAAAAAGATGTACAAACACCTGTTTATATATATTATAATTCAAAATTTCCATATTTCTATATTGATAGAATTTCTGGTAGGCTTAAAGCAAACCATAATTTTAATAATATAAATAGTGTTCATTGCATAGAGCATTGCTATAATTTTTCTGATTTAATAGATAAGGATAAACAAGATAATAAACAGGAAGATGAACCTGTTATAGATTTAGATTAAAAATAAGGCTTTAGCTGGAAAAATAACAGTTAGAGCCTTGTAAACAAAGAAACAAAACAGAAGGAATAAAATATTATGAATGAATTAAATCTTAAAATAGGAGATGAAGTCCTTATAACTAATGGACTTCCAACAGAAGATAAAATTGGAACTGTAACAAAAATTACTCCAACCGGAAGAATAAAATTAGATATATATACAGACTATCAGTTTGATAAATATGGCAGACAGATGGGAAGCAGGGATATTTGGAGCAGAAGTAAAAGCATAAGAATCCCTGATAAAGAAGATTATAACAGAGTCCATAAAAATAAAATTATAGGGCATATTTATTCAAAAATTAAACAGGTCAATATTCAGAATTTTTATGATACAAATATTAATACACTTGAGATTTTAAATAATTGTCTGGATTTAATAGGAGAAAATAAAGAGCCTGAATATATAAAATCAAATGCAGATAATTCAAATAATCAGAGTGTTGATTTGAATGAAGAAAGGTAAAAATTATAATGATAAGGAGATAATAAAACATGATAATTGATACAGAAAGACTGGATAATTTTATTAAAGCTCATAAATGTCAGATAGATTCTAAAGCGAAAAATTTTGAAGATGCACTTATATATGTTAATTACAAAACAGGCAAATGGGAAAGTGTATATGAGCAGTTAAAAAAAGATATGGAATTAGAAGAAAAATGGGATGAATTGAATAATGCATCTTTTTTAAAGGCATATGAATACTTTAAAGATACAGAACATTCTGGAGATACCGAATTAATACTTGCTAATAATTGGCAGGAATATAAAGCAGGAACATCACAGTATGAAATATGGGATGATATGTTTGAAAAATACAGTGGTGGAAGCAAGCTGGCTGAACATCCTATATATGACGATAGTGAAAAGTCAAGGCTTAAGATTCCAGATATCATAAAGGATTTATTTTTAGATTCTAAAATTATAATAAGGATAAATAATGAGCGTGAGCATCAGATATTTTTGGAGAATTTTAAAAACGATATAAAATTAATATCTTTATCGTATAAGCCTGAATATACTTATTATTTAGCAGACAATGGTGGTAACAATCTTGCAAGATACTCAACAGCAATATTAGAGCCTGATTTAGATGATAAATTAGAGCTTGATTTAGAAGAAATATACGAAATTTCTCAAGTTAAAAAAATACCGGATGCCATTATAGACATGTTTATAAATAAAGAGCTTGCTATTCAGGTTAATAGTAAACCGGAACAGCATATGTTATTTTTAACATTATATGATTCAGGTAAATTTAAAATCACTCTTAAAGATTATCCTTTTTATCACAAAGAATATCCATTTTATTGTATTAATACGGTAAATAAAGTTGATGATAAACAGTATATGGAAGATATTGTTGAAATAGATAACATAAAGCAGTTTGTAGAATTTAATGATTTTAACAATATATCGAAGGTTACTGAATTTGAAAGAGATAATGATATTGATTTAGAAGAAAGGTAAAAAAGGTATGGATTTATGGAAAATAAGAGTGTTAGAATAAAACCGGATATTATAGATAAATTAGAAAATGCTAAACATCAGATATCTTTAGATGATGAAGATTTAGAACACTATCAGGAAGCTATAGATGATGCAATTGAGATAGTAAAATCTTCAATTATTCCTGAACCTGTAAAGAAATTAACAAGAAAAGAGCAGGGCAAAATAATATGTGAGCATTTAAAACATGATGGTGATGATTTAGATGAATCAGTAATGATATCATCAGTATGGGATGCTTTAAAAGAAATTGAAAAGATTAATGGTAGTAAAGATATAAAAGAATCTAAAAAAGTTATAGGCTATGATGATTATGGAAAGCCATTACATGAAGGAGACTTCTGTACATTTGATGTAAATGCATCAGATTGGAGATTTAAACCGGATAATATACGAAAATCTGGATTAGCTACTTTAGAAGGACAGGTTACATATAACGAACAGGATAAGTGTTATGAATTAAGTATTGATAATGATTATTGCCCTGCATTATATTTCCATGCAATAGAACCAGGAACATTAAGTGTAAAAGAAACTAAAGAACAGGTAAAAGACGATATCCGTATTGAGCCGGATAAAATCAATTTCCTTGAGATTTCAAATGAGAACGCATGTAAGATTGCCAGATTATCTGCATCCCCTGAACTTGATAAGATTATGGGGATATATACTAAGAAGAGCAATGAATTTGCTTTTAGTGTTAATTATTATGCAAGATTACAGGATACGAATGAATTTGATGTCATAGCATGTGTAGAAATTAATAATAAGAACTGGTTAAGAAGAGACTTCCCTGATGTTGCTGACAAAGTAATTAAACTTGCTGATACTTATAGAAATATTGAACCGGTGGTTATTCCTTTAAATAAAGAGGAATTAAATATCATCGAAGAGAAATTCAATGATTACTATATTAATATTTATGGTAATGATGATATTGAAAGATAATTGATATCAAATACGACTAAATAATTAAGCTGTAATTTCTAAAGCTAAAAAACTTTAGGAATTATGGCTTTTATTTTTTATAAATGATAATTTCCTTACACTATTAATATGTGCAATTATTATATATAAAGGAAAATGAAGCGTTATGAAAAGAGAATACACAGCTGTTATTAATCTTAATTCAATTGAAAAGGTAAAGACCTTCAGCAAGGAAGTTAATAGCCTATCAGGGTTGCTTAAGGTAACTGATGGAGTCTTTACTGTTGATGGGAAAAGCATCTTAGGTTTATTCAGCCTAAACCTTACTAATCCGGTTACTATTTGTTATGAATACGATACTGATGATGTAGAATTATTACAAAATATCATAAGTATTGTTTAAGCACTGTATTTTGACCATATAGGAGTTTTTATTATTATACAATAAAATAATCGTTTATTTAATAAAACAGCCTATATAAAGCCTATACAATGCATTATTTATTTAAAATAAAATAAAACATTTCGTTAAACGGTAATTTAGCGAAGTGATAAATATATAATAAAAACGGAAGCTTAATTATAGGCTTCCGTTTTGCTTATGTTAAATATTAGATTTAAAAGTGAATGATATACTCTTTTTCAGTTTCTTTTGGCAGTTTCCCATATTTTTCAATGAACTTATTAGCATCCCCATAAATAAGAGTGATTACATAAGTGTCTCCATCTGCAATATCAGACTGGAAACCACCTTATATATTATATCTTTTTATAAAGGAAGCCAATGGAATTAATCCAAATCAATTCCCTCTTCCTCAATTTCCGGTTTAATAAATCCTTCTTTATTATATTCATTATAATAATCCATTTCAGGTAATGACTTTATTATTTCATCCATAGTATCTTTTATTTTTTCAAAAGCAGCATCCAATACCTTAAGCTCGTCAAGTGTAAGGTCTCTTTCACAATAACTCTGGATGTCTTTAAAAAATAATCTGTTTCCGCTTTGCCGGATTTCTTTACCAAATGATATATTGTATTTGTACATATAATTAGATACTTTTCTTGATAAGATTTTATAATCATCATATTCAGCATAATACTGTTTTTCCTGCTTTTCACATTCCTTTAACTGTCTGTGAAATAATTCATCTACAAAATCTTTACGACAATCATCTCTAGCCTGTAAATTAATATTCTGTATGTTTCTTCTGCCACAACCAAAAGAATCATAGCCTACAAGAGTTATACTTCCTATATATGGCTTACTGGTATCAACAATATTTCTGTAATCATTCTTTTTTAACCATTCTCTTAATGATGCATTTTTATAGAATCCGTATTCATCTTTTGACAGCTTATCTTTGTCTTCCTGAAACTTATCAGCAAGCTTTAACATATAACTTATTTTATCATCATTCATTTTATCAAGAAATTCAATCTTTTCTTCTCTTGATAATTCATTCTCATCATTATAAATCTTTTCATTGTTAATATATATATTGCTTTTCTCATCCATCAGCTTCATGATTTGTACATACCATTTGTAGCTCATAATTATTCCCTTTCTTCTAATCCTAAATCAGATTCATCTATTTCTAAATTATTCTTTTTAAAATAGTCTTTTCAGTTTTTTTCTTCCACTCACAATCTATCTCCTTTATCTTAATTAATCTAATGTGATTTCATATGTATCAGTCTTATACTCAAAATCAAGCCCATCTAAAAAGTCTTCCGGCATTTCCCATGACAGTTCATCATACATTGTTTCAGCATTTATGAAATGTTCATCATCCATTACCCTGTCATTTATGCATTTTTCTAAATCTGATTTTGTATATACATATGATGCTTTGCATCCACAAGTTCCGGCATAACATTCCGGTATATAAAGAATTGCATTATCAGGTATATCTTTCCAGTTATATCCGGATGGGTCTGCCTTATATCCAACACCCTGTCCTATATCCGTAAAATTAAATCTAAAATCAGGATATTTTTCATAATCTTCTTTAGTTATAAACTGCTGCTTAATATCATCTTCTACATACTTTTTGGGGTCTGCAATTGCTCTTAATAGATTTAATTTATCTTCTACATCTTCATCTGTATATTCCTTAACTGCTTCAAGAAATTTAACCGCTTCTTCTGCTGTTTCTGGAACATCTCTGCCGTTTAGTACCTTTCTGATTGTTTCATCAGATAAATACCCGTCAAAAATATCATCTATTTCTGATTCAATCAGACTATCTGGAATCCTATCAATTACACTAAGCAGATTATTGCCTGCATATGTCCATGTCTTAAGACTGTGTAAAAAATCTGCATTATCCTTTACATAATAATCTCCGTTTGTATCCTTTATAATAGCTAAATCATACAGACTAAATATATCTGACAATTTTATCTTCTTCATAATATAACCTTTCTATTATTAGTCTAATTCGATATCAGTATCAATCTGATTTTCATTAATTGAATCAACAACATCATATAATCATAATTATTCTCCTATAATTCTTCTATATTAATCCAGCTCAATGTCGTTATTTTGCTCATAATCATTACCTTCTGCTATACTGAAGCCCTTTCCTCTGTCATACTGATATAGGTTATCTGATAAGAAAACTCCATCCTTTATAACATCAGCTTCTACATTAGCCTGTCTTACTATATCTGCAAGGACTGTTATATCTTCTTTATCTGATACACTAAGCACAGACTTAGGAACAACTATAAATTCTTCTGTACTGCTTGGGAATATCCAATAATCATCATGTACTTTCTTTGATATATCATTCATTACTTTATCTGATATAAACAATGCAGGTGATTTCACAGTATTACTTGTGATAACGTATAGTGGAACATCCGGACATGGAACACCTAAGTCTTCAACCATGCTCTTTAAACTCCTGAAGTTATACTTTGAATTAGATGTATTATTAATAGCTGCATTAAAGAGTTCTGGCTTGGTTATTCCTAAAGAACGGCATAAGCCTTTAGTAACAGGTATCTGTGAATTACTGTTGTTATATAGCTTAGGAATAAATGTTATATTGCATTTTGACATGGTATAAGTTTCATACCCATTAAAAACACATCCATGTTCATTTACAGTTATCTTCTTTGCATCAACCGGGCATAACTTTACATTCTTTAATATATTATCTTTCTTTGCTACAGATGCGAATGCGTCTATAAACTTACCTTTTAAGGTTTCTGCATTCATACACTTTAACATCTTCTCAAATATAGTATCAATGCTTAAGCCTTTCTTGTAATCACTGTATAAATCATCAAATTTACAGTTTACGGCTGGAGTATGTCCTGAATCCAGTTTAAACATAAATACATCCTTTGTATTCACATCTACCGAATTGATATCTTCAAATCTTTTCATAAATCTTACTGATATTGCATATAAAAATTCTCTTTCTCCTAAATATGGCTTCTTCATAATTCTCTCTCCTTATTATCTTTCATATTCTTCTTCAGGCTCATATATCTTTTCTTTCTGAATAAGTGACTTTATTCTTAACAAATCTTCTTCAGGAATCTCTTCCTTAAGCCAGCCTGTTCCATATCTATAAGGAACTCTCTTTATTGTTCCGTCAGCCTGTTTCTTTTCAACAAGGTATTTCTTGTCATAAAGCATATCTTTACTCTCTAAATAATCACACTTTTCCTTATAATTAGCTCCGTATTCTTCTAATTCTCTTGTTTTTACAGCTTCTTTTAAGATATCTTCCTGCTCTTTTGTTCCGGCATGAAGGTCATTAAGATGATATTTCTTCCATAAATCATAGATTTCTTTAAATATTGGTAATTCGCCTACTTCTGGAATTTCCTTTAAATCATCAAAACACTGTCCAATCATATAAGTATCACTATGATTTTCATTCCATACATAAGCTATAGCAGAAAAACAGTTATCATCTGTCAATTCTAATTCTACTTCTACACGGTTTCTGCAATGTCCTGATTTATTGATACCTTTATAATTTATATTTGTCAGATAAATAGTTCTCTCCATTATTCATCTCTCCTTTTGTTACATTCTGTCAGCTTCATAATCCATAGCTAAATCATTATTTAAGTCCATATTCTGAAGTCGGATATAATCCTCATATTTATAAATTTCAGTAATAGGAGAAGTACAAATTATGCTTGTATCTGTCCATATCTTCATAGGTACTCCATAATCTATCTGAAAATCAGGATTAATTATCTTCTCCTGCTTATTTCCAAAGTGTCCACCGGATATTGTCATTCTGTCCATATCCACAATATACTCAGAACCACTCTGAGTCTTACATACATATGTATTATTCTGTATCGGTTGTGAATGATATATATGCTTAATTGCAGAAGTTTTAAATGTTTTACTATTTATAAGTAAAAAGGTAGCAGGTCCATCCGTTAATAATGCGCTATGCGATACAAACTGAACAGGATATGATAATTTTCCTCCCATAAGTGTTTTATTCTGCTCATCAATACTGTACTGTGAACCGGATGCTGTTAATATTGTTATGTTTGGATTATGTATTAAATTCATATCTTAAATCTCCTATTAAAGCTCATAATAATCAAAACAAAAATCTTCAGTCTGTTTTTTATTATCAGCTTGTATTTCTATTTTTTGAGTATCAATTTTATTAATCATATTTTTAAAATAAGATGCATCCATTACTTTATTATTAGAATCATACTCATGTAATTCTTTGATTAAATCATAACAGGCAGAAAGGTAGTCTCTCTGATTTAAAGCACAAAACCAATCTTTTATTTTTGTGTAAACTACTGCATTCCCATAATTCTTCCAACAGTTCAATGATGCTAGGTTCAACTCTCTTTTACTATTACCGTTAAATTCTATGGCATACTGATACTGCTCATCATAATCATGTGATAAAAAAGCTTTAGAATTTCTTTGACAGTTAAAATCATCAATACGGAATTTTGTAATATTATTTTTATTATCATTAAGAACATCATCTGTCTCATAAATAATATCTCCTATATTGAATTCAGTGATTATGCCGTTTATTCCTCTTACTCTCATAAGCTCTCCTGTTCCTGTCTGTAATAAAAATTTTTCTATATATAATAGTGTGTATTTGATACATAAAATTTCTAAGTTTATCAGAATTTGTCCGGATTTTCACTAAAAAAAGTTGGTAAGAATACACTATTTATGTATAAGAAATAATATATAAGGAGAAAAGATATATGAAAAATCTTAAGAATTTTAATTTAAAATCTAACCCATTTGATGTATTAATTCAGGCTGGATTAGAAATAGGAAGAGTATCTTTAATTGCAAACAGCCGTTTAAAAAATAAGAATTTACCATATATGGATTTCACTGAAGAAACATATAAATATTTAATTGATAGAATGGCTAAATGTATAAAGATACTTAATTCTATTCCAAAAGATGAACTTGAGATTTGCAGGGAAAACTGTTTAATGAGTAATAATGAAAAGCAAATGGAGCTTAATGAAAAAATGTATAATTTATTTAGGGAATTTGAGACAGAATATTCCCAGACAATTCCCTATCTTAATGATAAAATGGAAGCTATTCTTTATGGAACTGAATCTGAAATATATAAGAGACATCTTACACTTAAAAGATTTTTTGAAAAGCATAAGGATAAACCTGTTTTTGCCAATAATAATCTTTGGCATTATATAGATTTTTTAGACAATAGAAAAGATATGAGTTATTGCAAGGAATATAATTATTGGAATAATGATGAAATAGAAGCAATATTTGCATTAGACAATCTGTTTGAGTGTGAATTAAAGGATGTATCAATTGAAGATATAACATATTTGCAGGTGCTTATGAGAGCTGATAGTAAGAATTTGTTATAGGTTATAATAAAAATATCATATATAAAATAATACCCGATACTTCCTAATGGTTGTACCGGGTTTTTATGTATAAAATTATTATTATTATATTATAAAGGTTTATAGCCAGTAATACAGGATTCTTTTAAGAAGTTTATTAACTGTTCCTTATAGGCATCATCTGAATAGAATAAAGTCAGGTTATTATAGAAGTCTAATTTTTTATCAACAGGTATTGAAAATATACCGAATCCATTCTGAATCATATACATATTAGTTATTAATGTTGCAGTTCTTTTATTTCCATCATTGAAGAATTGACTCTTGCATACATAACAGAATAACTCAAATGCTGCATTGAAATCTTTATTCTTTATAATGTTTTCAATATCTTTATTGATTTCTTCTTTTGATTTAGGCAATGGTGGATAATAATTTTTTCCATCAAATAAAGGTACTCTTATAGGTTCATCATATTTATCCCTTAAACATCCGGCATTTATAACTGTAAATTTTCCGGCACTTCTGTTTAAAGTGCATAAACAGTCTATGTTAATATTATTATCAATATTTTGAAACAACCATTTCCAAGCATTTTTAAGGTCATTTATAGCATTTATTTCATCTATTGTATGACCTGATATGCTCATTCCATCGCATATAGTTTGAGTTTCTGGAAATGTAATTCCAATTCCTTCAATATTTGCTGAACGATAAATACTCTCAACCATGTATTTTTTTGCTAATAAGATATTTCTTTGTCTTTCCATAGTCGGTAAATAATCCCTGCTTTCTTTATTATTCTTATCTATATTATCACAAAGCTCATCATCCAAGCAATCATACAAATCCATATACTCTCTCCTTACAGGTCTAAATCAAAATCATCATCTTTAATATCATTATGTATTTCTACCTGTCTTACATAATCTTTATCATCCTTTGCTTTAAAATTATATACTGGCTTAATTATATTAACTATTTCTACTGTATCTTTAATATTTTCAATTATTTCATCCATAGGTTTATATACAAACGGAGATTCATCTATAGTACTTAAAGCAACACTGGTAGTATATATTCCTTTCATACTATCTTCAAAATCCTTAAGCTTTATTACATCTTTTGCTTTACTTCTACTAAGTATTCTTCCTGCTCCATGTGGGGCGGAATAATTCCAGTCAGGATTACCTTTACCGATACATATTAAAGAGCCATCACGCATATTCATAGGGATAATAACTTCTTCCCCTTTAAGTGCTGATATAGCTCCTTTTCTTAATATCATTACTTTTAAGTCTATATAATTATGAGTTGTATTAAAACTGTGGTCTATTGTTAAATTCATATGTTCTATAATTTCAGATGCTATTGCACATCTATTTCTTTTTGCATATTCCTGAGCAATCTTCATATCATGTAGGTAATCTTTCATATCCTGTCCTTCAAGATACGCTAATTCTTTGTTTACAGAAGGTATTGTATTATTGAATTTATCCTTAAGAGTCTGTAATGCTTTAGAAATCTCTTTTTCTTTACCGGCACTTTTATATTCTGTTATGAGTTTTTTGCTTAAATCTTTAAACTTACCACCAATATTTTTCTCTTTTAATCTTTCATAAGCTAGATTCTGATAATAGTTACAAATTTCAATCCCTAAATGTCTGCTTCCTGTGTGTATTACAAGCCATAAATTATCATCCTTATCTTTGTCAACCTCTATAAAATGGTTTCCTCCGCCCAATGTGCCTATAGATTTATTAGCATTATCTATGTTTATAGGGGCAATTATATCTTCTAATTCCGAATAAATATTTTTAGCTTCTTTATGAATATTACAGCCACTTGGTACATATTTGGTAATTACTTCATCTAATTTTTTATAATCTATTTCTTTTTCTTTTAACTTAATAGCAAGCATTCCACAGCCAATATCTACTCCTACTAGATTAGGTACTATCTTATTATTAATAGTCATAGTAGTACCTATAACACACCCCTTTCCTGCATGTGTATCCGGCATTATTCTAATTGTATTATCCTTAGCAAACTCCTGATTCAGTAAAGTAATTAACTGCCCTACTGTTTCATTATCAATGTTATCTGTAAATACTTTTGCACTATTATATTTTCCTTTTAATTCTATCATTATTTTTTCCTTTCAATCTCTATCATAATTGTCCTGTTCTTTAAAATATAAAGTGAAATCATCATAATCAGCATTAATATTATCACGCTCTTTCTTATTCTAATTATTAATTGCTGATAACAATTCAGCTTTATCATCTCCTGTAAGCATATTAACCATCTGTTTTAATACATGTTCCTTCTTTACTCCTTTAAGGTGCATATCCCAAGCCTTATCAAGTATAATTTTAAACAGTGATGATGGCTTAAGCCCAAGTTCAATCAAATCATCAGCCGTGATATGCGGCTCTGATATTCTCTTGCCATAATCAAGATATCGGTCTGTCAAGAATCCACTCTCCATCATTGCTTTTCCTAAAAACATATTAAATTGTTTGTTATCAAGATTGTTTAAATCGTGTCCTGTGCTATCTGCATACACTAGCAAAATAAAATCTTTTGGATATAACAGCCTATCAAACATTAGATTTGTGGTTCTTGTTCTTGACCGATTATTAAAACAGCTATGTGCTTTCATATGATATTCAATCATATTATCAACATACTTAGTAAAACCCTTATTATTATAAATACGGTTAAGAAAGTCATTTGCAATTGGAATACCTGTTATTTCGTGATTAATAGCACATATTCTGCCTTTATTATTAATTTCAGTCGTATTTACCTTGCCGAAATCGTGACATAAGGCTGATAACATAAATGGTAAGTATCTGTCCGGATTACCTATACCTGTAGGAAAAAGGTCGCTTGCTTGGTCTAATACATACATAGTATGATTATAAGCATCACCTTCAGGATGATACTCACTATCCTGCTTGATACCTTTAAGAGCATAGACTTCTTTAAACCATTCTGTCTGTTTACATTCATAAAGACTGTCAAAGAATACAGAAGGCTTCTTGGCTTTTAAAAGTGCCTTACTAAGCTCCCCTGCAATCCGTTCTTTAGGCAGGGTACTTAAATCCATAGTCTTACAAAGGCAAATTGTTTCAGGAGCAATTGTGAAATTAAATCTTGCGGCAAACTGACAGGCTCTTAGTACTCTTAATGGGTCTTCTATAAATGTTTTATCATCTATATGTCTTATGACACTATTATGTAAATCATCCAGCCCGCCAAAATAATCCTTAATTTTCCCTGTGAGTATATCTTCCATTAAAGCATTTATAGTAAAATCTCTTCTTTTTGCTGATTCTTCTAAGGAAAGAAAAGGGTCTACTACTATTTCAAAATCCTTATGACCTTTTCCGGTAGCTTTCTCTTTTCTAGGTAAAGATATATCCAAATCATAACCTTTTATATTATATATTCCGAAGTTATTTCCTACTGTTCTTGCTTCTATATTTCCAAATTCACTTAATACATCTTCTAATATATAAGGAGCTATATTATGTATTTCAATATCAATATCTTTATTGGGAATGCCTAGTAGTTTATCTCTTACATACCCACCTACAAAATAAGCAGTTCCGCCAGCTTCTTCTACTTTCTTGGCAATCTGTACTGCTAAATCGTAATTGTTCATTTTATATATCCCCTCTTGTTATTTCAGTTATATAAATTCCATTAATTCCCCATGTTTCCTTAATAGTTCCATCTTTTAATCGTTCCCCAAAAGAAACATTTTGAGTTTTAGAAACACTATGTACAATACAGTTTTCTTCTTTATGAGAAATATTACTGTCAATAAAAGAGATAACATCTCCGGGTGACAATTCCATAACGCAAACAGATTTATTTTTATTTTCACACCAAGGTTCAATATCACATTTCTTACAATTTCGTGTCATTAATTCATTACCTTCCATAATCATCATAACCATCATTTGATTTTGATTTAGGAACAGGGGCATCTATCCAACCGTATTCAATTGCAAAATCACGATAGCTTTCTAAAGAATCCTGAGCTAATCCATTTAAAAAATCAATGTATTCCTGTTCTGTATGTTCAATAAGTACTCCCGGCTTACCATGTCTTAATGTCGGTTTTCCATTTTCGTATAAAAATTCATTAATATGTTTCCAGATATAATTTAATTCTTCTACTGTATCTCTTAAACTGCTACTCATTTACTTTCTCCTTTTTTATTAGTCAAGCTCCACATCAAAATCATTTAGAGGATATTCTGAAGAATTTCCTTTGCTTGATAATTTTTTATATGCTTCTAATTCTTCATTTCTATTCTGAAGTCGCTCTATAATGTCTTCTTCAATTGTTTTCTGTATTTCATTCCAATTTAATGCTATTTTTGAAAAAAGCCCATTGTTTGCAAACAGTTTTGGGTTATTTTCATCATTTTTTTCATATGTCTTATTAAAACTTATAATAGCTCTTTGATAGCCAAATTCATCCTTATAGCTAAATTCATTCTGATATTCAGCCTTATATTCATTTCCCCCTAATGTACGGACATTCCTCTTATAATGTTTATATTTTATCTCATCTTCTAAAGGAATATTGAAATCATCTATATCAGTGTCTTTTAATACTTCATTTAATGTGTCAAAATACTTCTTGATGTTTTCAAAGGCGGTTCTTTTATATCCATATCCTTCATTGCTGTTTCGCAGTTCTTCTTCCTGCTGCTTTAAATTTTCATTCTTTTTGCTTTCTTCTTTTATTCGTTCTAATCCAGTCATATTTATTTCCATAGTTTTTTCTTTAATATTAGTAGTTTTATCAATACCGGCATCTTTAAATGCTGTGTTTAACATATCAATAGTTTCTCTTTCATATCTACCACATAGGTAAGGATAAATTGTTGTTAATTTATCTGAAGCCGCTTTTAAAACTTCTTCAGGCTTATCCCCAAATGGCAGGGAAACAGTTACTTTATCATTAGTGACAGCTTCAGATGTTAAAAATGCCTGTTCAAGCTGATTTACTTTTTTTAATGTTGTATCATCAGCTTTGCCTTCTATATCCGACAGTAACTTTTCAAATGTCTCTTTAAACTTATCTCTTATATACTCATATCTAAATTCCTTTGGAATTGTTATTGTATATTTCATATCCATAATTATCAGTTCCTTTCTTTCTACATTACATTCCGAAAGCACGTTGTCTTACTGCCTTTCTTTTTACACTTCGTCTCCTGTTATAATTGATAACTGTCCACATGCAGCCTTTGCATTTATCTCTGCCTCTGTAGCAATTGCTACTGCATAATCATATCCATTTTCCTTTAATTCTCTTATAATCTGTTCCATAATCATTACCTTCCTATCTTTCATATTCTTCATTTGCTGATTTATTTTTATTGGTTTCTTTTACAATTTCTTTTCTTAGTTCATCACATGCCTTTTTATAATCTATACTTAAGTTCCTTAGTTCTTTAGTAGCTGCTAAATCGGTTCTTGTGCCACCATGACAACCATCACTATAATTGACATAGACTTCTTCTGTTTCATCTGCTTCGTTCATAGATGTTAGATACTGATACATGCTTGATAAACTTTCATTAAGTCTTTTAAAAGAACACGATATATAGTAAGAATCTGATGAACATATACAATTTGGGTTTTTATATCTTATTCCTTTATTCATGCCAAATTCTTTATATTTATTGCAGAAGTTAATAAACTTATCTAAGTCTGTATCATTTTTACTGCTTATTTTAGAATCCTGAAGTACTCCAAAGTTATTATTAACTTCTTTTCTTTCCAAATTAATATTTGTATTAATATTATATATTTGTCCGATAATCTTATACATATCTTCATCTATCTCTTTGTTATAAAACATATTAAGAAGTGATACCGGACGCATATTTGAACCTGAAGTAATACCCTCCATTACATTCATTGCATGTATGAAGCTTTCAATATTCTTTTCTCTTTCGTTCCTAATTTTCCCTGTTCCTATACCTGTAATCTTTTGTATAATTGTTACATCATCTCCACTAATCTGTGATATATTTGATAAAGCTCCCATCTGCTTTATAAAAAACAGGTCTGTTCTAGTATTAAAACCAAAAGTCTTTGTCATCTCTTTATATGAACCTATTAAAAAGCTCAAATTCTTCACATTTGCCATAATTCATATTCCTTTCCGGTTATATATTTAAAACAGGTCCATTAAAACCCTGCATGATTTTTTTATCTTCTAAAACAAGATAATTACTTATTTCTTCTATACCTTTTAATTTAATTGCCTGCCTATGGTACACTGATAAAAGATTATAATTTTCTGCCATATAAAGATAATTTTCACATTTACAGGAACAGCTCGTTTTATCTAAGCTGTTACAATACCATCTTGTACGCTTAAGATTATTTATTCTTTCTAAGTCAAGCTTATTAAAATCAACAAAATGCTCTTCACAGTACTTATTTATCTTCATAAGGCTTACTAAACCTATATCACATATGCCAAGCTTAGATACATACTCAAGATACTTTCTTATCTCTTCTTCGTTATCTATATAACCTTTAATTAAATTACAACTAAGATGCAGCTTATGTTTATCCTTAAAACTATCCAAAATATCTGTATCTGCTGTATTTATACCAAATATCTGATTGTTAATTTCATCATCATAGTGATGTCTGCTTAATGCTATATTGTCCAGTACATCAATTCCTTCAAGGTTTTTAAGCCTGCTTCCATTTGTATTAACTGATGTTTTAACCAGTGGAAATATCTTCTTTGCTTCTGTACAGATTTTAACCATTTTATCAGTAACGCCAAGAGTAGTTTCCCCACCGGTAAAATGTATTGTTCCGACAGTGGCAGTCCTTGACAGTTCCTTAATGGCTTCTATAATCCAGTCAGTATCAAGATTTATATTTCCTGCATGGTATTCACAAAACTTACATGCTGCATTACATTGTCTTGTTGTAACGATATATACGTCTATAACATTATCATTAAATTCTGTGTTCTTTCCGTTACAGTCATAGCATGTACTATGTCTAAACTGTATGTTCCTTGTCCAGCTCATTATTTCCCCTTATAAAAGATTAGTACTCTTTATAATTCCTTTACCCATATGATTCTTCTCACTTATATTATTTTCATTTATAGGGCTTAACTTGATAAAGAAATATTCAGGGTCAAAGTATCTTTTGAGTTTATCTATATCAAAGTCTTTCGTATCAACAAGTGTCATATTAACCGTTGTCTTTAAATTACTCTTAGTTCTTATCTGTCCTAGTTCTTTTATACTTAAAAGACTGCCTATAGGAATCAGGTTATGTCTTCTCTCTTCATCCAGTGAATGTAATGATACCTGTAAGGTTATGTTATCCTTTATAAAGCTGTAATCACTGCCCTTAATACCTATGGTGCTTATATAGTGATGTACATGCTTGAATCTTCTATCAATTATCTTTATGGCTTCTTTAACAGCTTCGATATTAAGAAATGGTTCACCCATGCGTGTGTAGTTAATCTTAAATTCATAAGCTTCATCAGGGTTAAAGTCAGGATTCTTATTTATTACAAATTCAACCTGTTCCACGATTTCATCTGCTGTTAAATTACGAAATCTTTTTAAGTTGCCGGTTGCACAGAATCTACATCCTACAGGACATCCACTCATACAGCTTACTCCTATCATCCATCTGTTTTTTCTGCTTCCGAGTTCTCTTTCATGCAGGGCATTTGTATTTTCATTTACTGCCATCTTTGTATAATCAGGTAAAAATGTGTCTGTTACTTCAAGGGGATATCCGTCTTCTGTTAATAATGCATATACCGTTCCATTACTAAATTCTCTTTTTCTTTTCTCAATTAGCATAAATCACACTTCCTTTTATTTAAGTTAATACCATTTACTTAAATAGTGTGAAATTACTACCATATTCTTGATTAAAAAAGTAAAAAATAATAATTAGTTTTTATAATAAATACTCTGATAGTATCATCATAGGTCTATATCAAAATCAAATTGCTCATTTTCAGTTTCATAATCATCAGATTTTTCAATACCTGAAAGCTGTTTATAAACCTTAAGCTCATAGTTATAATTATCAATATTAGTTGTCTTTTTATAATTATCATTAGCAATCTGATTTATAATGGTTTGTTCAATCTTAGCCTGAATTGTATCCCAGTTAATTGCTGTCTGTCTGAATAATTCATTATCATAAGAATCTTCAATATATTTATAATTTTTATTGAAATTTATACTGGTATATCCGTCTGTAATCCCATTAAATTTATGTACTTTATCATAGCAGTATTTTATATTTAGTCCTGTTTCAATCATTATTTCTTTAATATCCTGTTTATCCAGTATGGATTTCAATTTATTAAAGTAATTGCCTATACTCTCATAAGCACTTTTCTGATACATCTTATATTCTGCTTTAGTATTACCTTTAAGTTCTTCTTCCTGCTTTATAAGGTCTGCTCTCTTTATGAGTTCTTCTTTTATTTTATCTAATCCTTTAGTATCTATATTCATAACTTTCCTTTTTTTTAATCCAAATTATAATCTACAGTTGGAATATCTAAATCTTTATTCATTATCGGTATATGATATTCAGACTGTGCTAACCACTTAAATACTTCTAGTGTAGCCTTTACATCATCTATTGACTTATGAAAGCTAAGAGTGGGAGTATTAAATGTTGATGGAATCATCTCATAAAGAATTTCTAAGTTATGTTTGCCCGGTATCTTTTCCTTTGCCATTTTTAATGTGTCACAGACATTGCTATAGGAAAATATCTCCTTATTTCCCTTATAATAGAGTTTATCTATGAACTTTATATCAAATCCTATATTCTGCCCTAAAATATACGGATTGTCTCCGACAAACTCTTTAAATGCAGCTAACGCATCTTTCATTTTTAATCCTTGTGACTGTAAAACCTCATCACATATACCTGTCTGATTCTCTTCATTAAACTTAACAATTTGTGGTGGTAATTTATAACCGGGATTTACATATATATCAAATTCATCTTCAATCTCAAAAGTATTTCCGTTTACCTTTATAGCGGATAATTCAATTACATCCCAGTAAGTGCTGTCTAATCCTGATGTTTCGCAATCAACAACATAAAAGTAATCATCTTTGATGCCTTCTACAAACTGTTCAACAGTATCCTTATATCCTGTTTTCTTACTTACCCTGCCTTTAAATAACTTTTCTTTAGCAGGAGCTTCTAATCCATATTCAGCCCTGTATGCCTTACGCTCATTATTTAAAATAGCCCCTAACTGGTTTTGACCACGGAAATTATCTGTTGTTACTCTTCCCCAATAGTAATCCTTATAAGAGATATCATTATTAATGGCAGAATCAATCTCTGCCAGTTTTCTGCTTAAGGTAAGGTTCTGTCTGAATTTTTCTTTATTAAGCATTGTCATTATATCCAGTCTGTAGACAGACCATTTCTTTCTGTTATGAATATCTTTACCTCTTACCTTTGCTTCATATCCCTTTTTAGTATTTAAGATATCTATAAATTCCTCAACCTTATCAGCTTTTAATGCCTGAAAACCCTGTTCTACACATGATAACTGAAAACCATTAGGTAAATATGTATTGATATAATCATGCAATTTATCATCGCTGTATTTTAATAATGTTTCCTTATCAAGAACTATGGAACATGGATAGAATGTTGATAAAAACCCATAATCTCCTTTAAACTCCATATATTTTTCCCTTCTTTTATATGCTGTTAATCAGCCATTTCACATTCTTCTTCTTTATTAAGCTTATCACATTCATAAATAAAATTATCCTGCTTATATATATAGAAATCATCCTGCTCGTTTTCTACACCATCCCAGCCTGCAAGTTCACATCCCCTGCCGTCTGTATCAATGATATAATCAACCAGTCCATCCATATCTATTTCAGCCAGTCCGTTATTAAGAAGATAACCAATTGTTCCTTTACCAAATTCGTCCAAGTACCATTCAAGTGAATTATACCAGTCTGCCATTTTTGTCTGTACGGCTTTATCTATAAGGTTATCTTTGTTATCTTCATAAGGTTCTATCCATTTTGTAAATTCATCATAGTCAAACTCAACCCATACATCTTCCAACCTATCAGAAATTCTATTCTTTTCTTCATTAAGGGCTTTTAAATCTTCTTTAAGCTTTTCTTTATATGGATTGTCTTCTTCTTTAGCGATTTTCTCTTCAAGTTTTTTGATATCATATTTTATATCATTTAATTCAACTCTAAGGTCTTCTTTTTGCTCTTTGAGGTCAAGATATCTTTGCATATCATCTTCAAAAAATCCATCTACTTCAGCAAGTTCTCTCTGAAGCCTATTTTCAAAACAACTGTCACTTTCAGATTCTATATCTGTATAGTATTCATAGAAATCTTCTTCCATAAATTCATCAAGACTGTCTGTAGGCTCAATGAAATTATCCCTTATATAAATTTGAGCATTAGGAGTGAAGCTCTCTAATCCTAAATCATCCCATATATCATTAATCCTCTGATAAGCTGCATCATAGCTTTCTGAATCCGTAAGTACATTATATGTACCAAATGGAGTATGATATAAAGCACCTGATTTTGAATACGACTGCTCTTCGACTTTAATATCGTCTGCCGTAAGTTTTGTATCATTCTCTCCATTTAAGTAATCAAGCAATGCCTGTACCTTCTCATCTGTTGTTTCTACATCAATATTATTAAACATAATAATCTCCCCATTAAATTAATTATGAATGCTAAATCTGCCTTTAAGTAGATACTTTAATGTAGAATTAAGAATCATTAGCTTATTTATTTAGAGATGTGCTTAACCAAACAATAAACTAATAATTCTGCATTCTACATTCAGAATTCATAATTAACCAAGCTCTAATTCCTGTTCTTTTACTTTAGCTTTTTCGCATATATCCAGTGTGATTTCTACTCCGTAGCTTACATTTCCGCCACCTAATATCTTATTTGATTTAGCTGTTATTATTTTATCTGCATAATTGTTGTGTAATTCAATCGCAACATCTCTTGGAAGTACTCCTAATTCCTTATCTCCCCATATAATCCTTGCAGCAGGTTCTTCTTCTCCGATTTCAGGCTTATATGTAAAATTCTCAACTCTTAATGCAGGAGCAATACCGTTTGCATTTATATAAGTTTCCAGTTCCCTTATATTTCCCTGTCTTGAAGTTCCATCTTCATTATTAAATGTACATCCCTTTATTCGTAAGACTTCTGTTTTTACAGGTACTACATCCAGATTAAACTTATCACATAAAGCCTTTATATTAGCTTTACCATTATCTGTAGTTACTACCTTCACAAGATTATCAATATCTGATATTCTAAACATCTTCTTGTCTGCCAAATGACCAACCTGTACACTGTTAAACTGGTTACATATATCCTTTAAAATATCAAGCCTTAATTCCTTATTAAGAGACTTCTCTGTTTTAGGAATGAGACTTAATACTTCCTTTGCAAGATTATTAACCTGTGTATCTGTCTGTTCTATTAAGTAATCTGATGTAAGGTAGTCTGAAGACTTAACCAAATCATTTATTTCACTAATCTTTCTGTCTACCTGATTGATAATAACTGCCTTACTAAGAAGCTTCTCACTCATTTTAGGGAAATTAACAATATCTGCATATGTAGATAATGCTTCCTGTGCTGAAGTGAATACAAATACAGGCTTTCTTCCTTCTTCACTGTTTGTATAAATATCTATTCTCTTTGCAAGATACAATGCTCTTAAAAATTCAAAAGATGCACTATTAACAGCATCCTTATAAGTATCATTCATCTTCATCTCATTAAGTTCATTAATAAGCAAGTTATATTTGTTTCTATGCTGTTCAAATAGTGCCTTATAGTTTGTCTCCATATTTACATCTCCATTTCATAATCTAAATTCTTGTCTTTTTCATTCTCTGTACTATCCTGTAATTCACATTCCTTATCAATACTTCCAAACAGCTTATCTGCTTCCTCTTCAAAATCAATTACCGGATACTCAATCTCTGCCATATCAAAATAGTAATCACTTACTTCTTTTATATAAGGCTGTACCTTTTCTATCCATTTGTTTGCTGTTGAAAGTATTACTTCTGTTGCCTTCTCATCTAAATCAGGAAAGTTTTTTATAACTTCAAGTGAATAATCATAACAGTTCTTTTCATATGCTTTTAATTTATCAAGCACAATCAAAGCTCTTTCAGACATGAACATATTAATGGTATTATCAAAGGTACTTGAAAATACTTTCTTTATATCTATGCCATAATCCTGTGATATCCTTCTGTTAGATGCGACTTTATTATCAAAAAACGGGTTATTATCTAACCCTATAGCTTCCAATATTTCCTTTGGTATCTTTGGAATTTTAGGCATATCCTTTTTTCCTTCTTCTGTATACTCAATACCGCCCGGAAAATAATCATTTAAAAAATGAACTGCTTCAAATAACTGCTTCTTATAAGCTGATTTATCAGCCCAGTATGTTGTAGGTGCTATTTTAAACTTAGATGCCATTACAAGCTCTATTGCTCCCCCACATTCATTAAATGACCAGTCCTTCCACCTGTTATAATATGGTTTTGTTTCGTCCATCTGTATTGTAAGTGAAGGGTTTACGTCCGTATGTAACGGGCTTCTGTATTTACCACCCTTACTTGGGTACATTCCTAAACATTTTGCTACCTCGTCAAGCGGAAGCTCTTTAAAGAAATCGAAATTTATTTTTTCCTTTGGAGAAATTTTATTCTGCATAATATCTACTCCTTTTACATTTCCATTTCAGACTCATATTCAGGTAATGGTAAACATCCTGCATCTGATAATTCTGATAACTCCTTATCACTAAGTCCTACTTCGCTTTTAAGCCAAGCCATATACTCTTTATTATCTGATTCCCATACTTTCTCTGTAATTTCAGATAAGAGATTATTTATAATGACCTTTGCCCTGTCTGTGTCCATTCCGGAAAGTTCCTTACTATTATCAAAAGCTGTAAGAAACATATCTGCAATTTCTTTTTCATAACGACCACACATCCCTTTATTATCTATATCCACTAGAACTCTTGAAAAGAAATCTTTGAATTTATCTGCTATATAATCTCCTGAATAATCATCAGGAATATCTAATACTATCTTCATAATCTTACCTCTCTATCTCTTCTTCTCTGTTTGCTCCCGTGAACTCACCACGGATTTCTTCTCCTACTGTATGGAATCTCTCATCCCATTTACGGTGTCTTACTTCTTCCTTTGGAGTATCAAGCGTCTTATACAATTTCTTTAACTCAATAGCCTGTTCATCTGTAAGTGCCTCAACATCAAAGTGTACAAGCTCATGTATAGGTCTTGTCTCATACTTAATCTGCCTGTCCTGCAAATACTCCTCTATTTCCTTTGCTCTTGTTTTATCTGTTTCAAGAAACATTCTATTCTTCATAAAAATCTCCTTAATATCAGACAGAATAATCCGTCATTATTTCATATATAAATAGTGGTTATCAAATCCCTTAAAAATTACAGTTTATTTAAAAATTTAACTGGATTAAGAAAATAAATAGTAATTTTTTACCAGATAATAAACTAATAATCCTATATTTAGCATTCTGAATTCTGCATTGAATTAGACTGGGGCAATTCCTATAAATTCCAAAGTATTAGCATCTCTTAACAGATATATGCTGTCCGGTTCTCTATCATCATTTTCAATATTTCCGTCTGCTTCGATAAGATTCTTTAAAAATAATGCAGCCTTCTGTCTTCCAATGCCACAAATTGACATACAATGCAATATCCGGTTTACTCCTATTTCTTCAAACCCTTCTGTTTTTATTAAGAGGTCTGATAAAGGAAAAATTTCTGTATTTTCATCCGTAACCATCTTCTTTGCCGTAAATAATTTTCCTGATAAAGCAATATATTTTCTCTTGGCTACAATTGGATTATCTATGTTCTTCTTATAAAAGCTCATTTCCTTAATGACATTCTGGGATAGTAAAAATACTTCATTCTTATTATTCTTATAAAATAAACGGATTTCCCTACCCGGTATGCTTAAATTAGGTGAATCAATTTTACGGGTTTTATTAAAATATTCCGGCTTCATATTAAGCAGACTAATTGGGTCTGTTTTAAACTGCCAGTTCTTATATGGATTGACTTCATCCCATTTTTCAGTTGTTTTATTGCTTAACCAGTAACAGTCAAAGAAAGATACTCTTCCTGCTAAGGCTAATCCGTCTTTACTTAAGAACGACTGTATTTCCATGATATCCAGTCTTCCCGGTGAAAATATCCTTCCTCTTAACCATCGTGTAAGCTCTATTCTTATATCTCTGTCAGATTCCAATGATATAGATGGTGGCAGCAGTTTTTCATTAGCAATTTCCAATACATCTATAACCTGATTATTATTATTAAGCTGCATAATACATACTAAATCGTCCTTATGCATTAATCGTACTTTACCTCTCATATTTAAAGCCTTTCATATATATTTCTGATAATAAAAAAAGAGAAGAAAAGAAATGATTACATAACTTTTCCTCTCCCTTGTGTTTATCTACAGAAAAATCATCTCTCTACTTCAATAGTGTCGATTTTTTCTGAGACAGATAATGGATTTACACGGTTTATATCAATTTTATTGTTTATAATACCATTTATAAGCCCATTAAGGTCATAATGTTCATATTTTTTTTTACTTAAGTCCAACTTTGCAGATAGTTCCGCATTGAAAAATGGCTGTGGTGGTATTCTGAATATTCCTGCTATAGCTTCCGGTTTACTTGCAAATCTGACAGTTCTTATATTGCCATTTCTATCAAGCAAATCAACATTGTAATAAGGCTTATTAGAACTCTTCGTTTTCCTTTCATTTGATACTCCTAATACTACAGCAGTAATGTTTATAGGATATCCGGTATTTGCTAAATCCTCAAATGTATTAGTGTTTCCACCTTTATAATTCTTAAGTATTTCAGCATCCTTTTCTGTTGAAAGATATGTATAACAGAGTTCCTTTTCTGTCTGATAGTTAAGCAGTCTGTTATCTTCCTTTGGAGCAACAAACTTAGATTCATCATAATCAGCCCTGATTTCATTAAGAAGAGCAGTTATTGTATCTTTCTTTCCCAATGCTTTCTTGGCTAATGCTTTCTTCTGTTTTATATCTGTTTCCTTATCAAATTCAAGTTTTAAATGCCTGTAATCATTCTTGCAGGTAAGCATCTTGTCATACTTTGCTTTATTTACATATATCCACTCCGCCGCCTGCTTTCTTGAACACTCTTCTTTATCATTAATCCATAATGTCTTAAAACAACCTAATTTTGCAAGACTAATAAGAGTTGTCTGATTAACTTGTGGATTACCCTGTACAAATGCCTGTAAACAATCAGTTTTTAAGGTAATATCAAAATCACTCATGTTTTTTCCTTCAGATAATCCAAAATACAGTGATTTCTTATCCTCTGATGTTTCAAATTTCATATTACCCTTTAAGATATCAGGAGCTTTCATGGTAATACCAAAGCTCTTCATTTCCTTTACATAACTATCCATCTGTTTCTTACGCTTTTCAGTTCCTAACAGTTTAAGAGTTTCCTTATAGAAGTCACATGGATGATATGTCTTTAAGTAGGCTGTAAACAGACTCACAGTAGCATAAGCTGTAGCATGTGATTTATTAAAAGCATATCTGCCGAATTTAACCATAGTATCAAAGAATTCAGTAGCCTCTTTTTCTGTCATACCATAACATTCAATAGCTCCCTTTATGTTTCTTTCAGCATTTCCATAAATGAAATTGTCTCTTTCTGCTTCAATTTCCTCTACATGCTTCTTACCCATAGCTTTACGGATAGCATCCGCACCACCTAATGTATAACCTACTCCCTGAAATATCTGCATTACCTGTTCCTGATATACAATTACTCCATATGTAGGGGATAATATCTCCTTTAACTTATCACATTTATAAACTACGGCTTCCGGATGATGCTTGCCTTCTATATACTGTGGAATGAAATCCATAGGTCCGGGTCTGTAAAGTGAAATTGCAGCAATAATATCTTCAAAACAGTCTGGCTGTAATTCAGTCAATAGTTTTGTCATACCCGGTGATTCAAACTGAAATATACCAAGTGTCTTTCCTGAACAATAGATGCTTTTAAAAATATTAGGGTCATTTAAGATTTTCTCTCTTATACTATAGTCCTGTAATTTATCATCATCTGTAGATTTTAATACATTTGTAATAATATCAAGGTTCTTAAGACCAAGAAAATCCATCTTTAATAATCCCTTTGCTTCAGCCTGTGCCATTGTACACTGTGTAGAGAAATTATCCATCTTCTTATTATGCATAAGCGGGATTACATCATCTATTCTATTTTTACTTATGATAACACCACAGGCATGTTCTCCTGTTGCTGTGAAGATGCCGTTTATATTATCAGACAGCTTTATAAGTCTCTTCTCTTCCTTATTAAATTCTGGATTAATAAGAAGTGACTTAATAGAACCGTCATCAATAATCTCTTCTTCTTCTATCTCTCCATCCTCAAAACCATCTGAATCTTCATCAAAGTCCATCTGTACAATGACGGTATCTCCTGTAGCTTCTATCTGGTTATTATCAATGAATTTACAAAGCTTATCTCCGGTTTTCTCCCATTTCTTTGCAATATCTGCTTTTAGTTTATTTGATTCCTTTTCATCTATATCATTATCATTGTTTCTTATTATATCTGCGTATTCTTTTGCACCTAAAAATCTTGCAGCCAGTCTTATACTTCCTTTACTTGACTGGTATGTTTTAGTCATAATTCGGCAGATATTATCTTCGCCGTATTTCTTTGCACAATATTCAATACAACGCTCTCTTATATCTTTTTTGAAATCGCTGTCGATATCCAACTAATGCCCCTGTTTTCACAGTATTCTAACACTTATTAAATAAGTGGGTTTAGACTATATCTCAATATAATATTATCAATATTATATTTCAGTACACTTCCTACTGTAACTCATCTTCAGTAGTACGCTTAAAAAAGCTAGTCGTTACACTTCTCATCAATAAAATTATTTATTATTTTTATTAATGCTTTAGCACGGTATTACCTGCTATCCTTTATTAACAATAAAAAGTTATGAAATAACTTTAGTAGCTTTACAGCGGCTTACATAGTAAGACGCAAGGACCGTAGGCTCTCTTACGAAGCTACTTCGTCTATGGATTAAGCTATATATCCTGTTGTGACACTTCATATAGCAGTCTTATTCAACTTCTACCGTTAGCACTTAATATTAAAATATTAAGCACACCTCTGAGTAATAGAGTTCACTCTGAACGCCCAATATTGTTTAGGCATTGACCGCCTCTCAGGATTCAAAAATCTTTCAAACAGTAAATTATACTTAATAGGGTCTATATCCGTTATACCAAGTAAATAACATGCAAGGCTTCCTGCTGCACTACCTCTTCCCGGTCCTATAGCATATCCCCTTCTCTTATATCCTTTATCTGTAATATATTTATCCAGTTCATTTATATCTAATGGAGCTGTTGCAATCTCTTCAGGTTTTAAATATCCAAGTAATCTTCCATACTGTAAATAATCCTGTACAATCAGATGATATGAAGCATAACCCATAGATTCAATAATTTCGATTTCCTTCTTTAATCTGGCTTCATATTCCTTCTCTTTACCTTCAGGATAACCATTAGGAAACTTCTCTTTTATTCCCTTATTTATGAGTCCTTCAAATAACTCATTATCATTGTCTGCAAACTTTGGGTAGTTATCTCTCTTTATAACCTCAAAAGATTTACATTTATCTAATGCTCCCTTGATATTTCCTATTGCTTCATCAACAATCTGTTTCTTTGTATAATCCTTATAGGGTTCAATGATACTAAGAAGCTCATCCCTAAGCTCATCATCCGTTTTTATTCCATATTCTCTCTCATCAATGGTATCTTCTGGGTATCTATGCAATGCATTAAACTTAGCAACCTTACGCTTAATGATTTCATTCTCAAAGTCCGGATTATCTTTACTCATGCAGATATGGATATCATTGCTGGCTATAAACTGTGGATGTCCTGTTTCAATAGCAAACCTTACTAATAGATTGTAAGCAATTTTCTCTACCGGTAAATGGTGATTCTGTAATTCAAAGTAGAAATCATTCCCGAACAGATTATATAATTTACTATAAACCGTTACCGCATCCTTTATATTATCCTTAGAAGCTCTCTCCTGTTTAAGAACTTCCATCTTATCTAATAAGGTATGATATTCATTAACAGTTCTTGTAAGCTTTCTTGCTTTGATTTCCTTCTCTGCATAAACAGCTGCATCCTTCAGGGCTATGAATTCAGGTAAGAGCTTCTTTGCTTTAGCATCAGCAATTAATTCATTTGCCTTATTTCTGCCTTCAACATCCTTATTCTCCTTCATTATCTTAAGTTCTTCCTTTGTAGGAAGTCCTTCATCAATCTGTCTTACAGCTTCATTATAAGCATCAACCTGTGCCTGTAATTCAAAATACCCTTTCTTTATAAGCGTATTTTTCTTCTTGTCAATTTTCTCCTGCAAAAATACATAGTCAGATGCTAAAGTCTTATTTAACGCTCCTGCTACACAAGCACTGGTTGCTATTAAATGCCCCTGTTCTACATATTTTTCCAACATATCAAATGTTACTAACGGATAGTCTTTAGCTTTTCCTACCAATAGATTCTTATTACTTGCACTGATAATCTTGCATAATTCGTTATAACCTTCATTATCCTTAGCAATTAAAATAAGATGCGACACATCATCAGGATTTCCTTTTCCCTTATAATCTAAGTACACTTCACATCCGGGAATTACATCCAGCCCCTCAAATTTCTTTGAAGCTGCATAAATATCTTCAAATGAATTAAAAGCTCCATGCTCCGTAACAGCAACCTTTCTTGCTCCTAAATCATAGAATTCCTTTAATGCTCCTTCAAAAGAAATCTTTCCATCATCATTAAATCGGGCATTCACAGCGTCTTTATCAGATTCAAAGTGCGTATGAATACTCCCTGTACATATAGATGACATACTTCATCTCTCCTTTATTTATTAGGCTTTATCATGCCTGTATTTAAGGATTTTGTCCTTATTTATAATAGTGTCTGTACTTTTTTATAAATGATGGTTATATCCATGAACATACTAAAACAATTATATTTGTATTTTCTAAATATATGTGATAATATATGTATAATAAAACAGAAAATTAAAAGCAAGGGTAAGAACTTTTCACATACCGCATAAAAAAGGACTGCATCTGCCAAATGCAATCCTTAATAAATAATTATGCTATTTTTTCTTCATTCCACAGATTAATAAGTGTTTTCCTTTTTACTGTCTTTGTAAGACATATACGCTTATATATATCTATGGTAGTCCATAATCTTACCTTTGCTTTTGCTCTTGTTATAGCGGTATATAACATTTCTCTTGTTATAAAGGAACTGTATTCCGGGATATATATATTTACAATATCATACTCACTACCCTGTGATTTATGTATTGTAATTGCATATGCCAGTTCAAAGTCATTTTCATCTGTTACCTTTACAACTCTTCCATCTGAAAGTGTTACCCTGTAAGCGTCTACAGTCTGTTTATTGACTTTTACTGTACATACTCCATCAAGTGTACCTGTGTCTCCATTAAAATATCTCCGCTTATAGTTTGTCTTTGTAAAAATTACTCTCTCTCCTAAACAGTAGCCATTAAGGAAATCTCTTCGTCTGTCTCCATACTTCTCATTATGAATAAGGTGATTAAGCTCTATTACATTTCCATTAACAGACAGCTTTCTGTATGGTGTAAGAGTTATTTCATTATCTTCTCCATATGCCATTTCCTTTGATAAAAGTTCTTTTGCTATACAGCTGTTAATATCAATAAATTCAAAGGTATCTCCGGTCTGTAAATGAAAATCTCCCTGCTTTAATCTGGTTGCATTTGATATAATCGCATCATCAGACCTGTAATTGATATACAAATGTTCTTCATATACTCCCATTGTCTTTAAATCATTGATTAAATCACCTGTTCCTACTGCCGGTAATTGGTCACTGTCTCCAATAAAAATAAGCTTGGTTTTTGCTGTATTAATATACTCAAATAATCTGCTTAAGACATCTACAGATACCATACTTGTTTCATCTATGATGATTACATCCGTATCCTGAATATTCTGTATAACCTTATACATCTTACATTCTTCAAATCCCCAGCCTACAAATAAATGAATTGTCTCAATCTCTATATCCTGTCCTTCAAATACTTCCTGTATTCGTTTTGCAGCTTTTCCTGTAGGTGCTAATAACACAACCTTCTTCTCAGGATATGCACGGTTTATACCCTTTACAATTGATTTGGTAACTGTAGTCTTTCCTGTTCCCGGACCACCTGTAAGCAAGGATATATTCTCTCCACAGGTAACAACATTATATGCAGATTCAAGCTGTTCCTTACTTAATATATTTGTTACATCTACCGGTTCATATTTAGAAAAGTCCACATTATTTTTCTTCATGGATTTTATTCCGTTATATATTCTGAATTCCTTGTTTCGTGTTTCAGTAAGGCAAACTGTATCTCTCTTCTTATCAATGGTTATCATACCTGTTTTGGAATAATAATTAAGTCCTGAATTAAGAAGCATGTTATTAAGTATCGGATGTCCGCCTTTCCTTAAAATCTTTCTTATATTCTTTTCAAGAGTATCTTTTTCTATCCAAGAATTTCCAGCCTGCTCGTTCTGTTTCAATACATACTTTATAACTGCTCTTAATTCCTTTAATCTTAAATCAAAGGTCTTTAATGTTACCGTCTTATCTATATCTTCAAAAGTAGGAGCTTCTTCAAATTCCTGTGGAACATCTAATAATGAATATGGATTTTCCTTATACATAAGTTCCATATCCGGATAATATTCCTTGAATTGTTTTATATATTTCCTTGAAAGATATGGAGCATATTCTGTAATATCCAATATTCACACTTCCTTTCATCATTAGCTCATCTTTATTGACTCTAATTAAATAGTGTGGTTTTACTATTATATTCAGAACAAAAATATAACCCTTTACCAATAAAATTATTTTTAAGAACTTTATATATCAATAGTATTTTAAACTTGTAATCATCTTATTTAATGCCTTTAATTCCTTATCTGAAATACTTTTGTTATCGGATTTATACTGCTCCAGTGCATTTAAAAGAACAGGAAAACAGTCTTCATCCAGATACATGCGGCTTTCATATGTATTGAATCTTTCCTTACAACAGCCACATTCTTTCCTTCTTTTTATTACTTCCCCATGTGGTCTGCTATCTACTGTATATAAGTTATCTGTCATACATTCCGGGCATTTCATAATATAAAACATCTCTCTTTCTTTACTTAGTTATACTTAAATAGTGTATAATTACTAAGAAAAAACACAAAAAAAGAACCGCTACCTGAACTAATTCCTAAAAAGTCAGACCTAAAATCTAACGATTGGAGAGTCGGTTCAAATAACAGTTCTTTTTTATTTTGCTTTTGCTCAAATCATTTCTTAAAAAATATCATATATTATATGAAAATACAACATTATTTTTCCAAATCATCAAAGGTATCAATGTCTTGCAATTCATCTGTTGTATTCATATTATTCTTTATAAATAATTCTTCTTCCTTGCGTTCACTTCTTTTTAATTGATAGTCAATATCTAAAGATTTAACATCTATCTTCTCCATAATAATCAACACTCTTTTCCATAGAATTTTCATTTATATAGCCAGCTTTCCTAAGACTGGCTACAGTTAATATTTTAATTTCATCATTAACGACAGCTTCAGGATAGTTTCTTTCCACTTCATTTATCAAACGATATACACTGTTATACATATATCTTGTATTTGAATCTGCCGGACCGTTAAGGTTATAATCTCTGTTTAAATAAAGCTCCATAAATGTCTGTCTTAATGCTCTGTCTCCTATAAGTCTTAAATCATCAGGCTTTGCAGTATCAATGGAAATTCCCATATTTTTAAGGGCTTTAATTTCATCCAGTATATCAAAAGATGCTGCAACGGTGTTATTTATTATATTTTCTTTCAGTTTTTCAATAGCTGTATCACTTAAGTCTACCGAAAACTTATCTTTGCTGAAATTATCCAAAATAATCTCTTCTTTTATCTTATTGCTTAATTCCTGTATTCTATTAATATTTTCCATATATTATTTCTCCTTATTTCTCAAATTCTTCTTCAAATTCTTCATTATATTTTGAATAATCTATATCTATATGGTTTTTAATGAGCCTATCCCATGTACTGTCCATTGGCTTTAAATCTAAATCATATGGAGAATTTTTAATCTCTTGTATATCAAATTTATCAAGCATATCCTGTATCTTTTCATATACCTGCTGATGTTCTAAAAAATCATCAAGCTGTTTTTCATTTAAGTTTAAAATAAATTTATTTAAAAATACATATACATCTTCATTATGGGATAATCCTACTATCTTTTTATCTCCATAAACTCCATCACTAAATCTTATATTTGCAGTATGGTCTGCATCTGCTATCTTTAATCCCTTTTTTTCTTTCGTTACTTCTATAGCATATTCTATCACAGTTTTTCTGCTTTCGCATGACAGATTATCATAATCTTTTAAAAGCGAATTTATATCTATTTTCTTTCTCAATCCTCTTTTAAAAGATACCTTATATTTTGCTACATATAAACCTGCTATTAGCTGTTTTCTTCTTAAATCATCTTCAACTGTCCTTAACTCTACATTTGATGTATAAAAATGCCGGTTATCAAGAAAAGCGGCTGTGTCTTTCTCTTCATCTTTTTCTATGTTTATAGACTGACTTGTTTTTATATTAGAAAAAGGCATTTCTCTTCTATAGCCGTTTTTATAAGATATTACTGATACTCCTTCCCTTATATTATTACATATGACTTCCTTACAATAAAGCTTACAATACCCACATAACATATTTGCCGGATACTTTGCATCCGCTATTTTATTCATATCCAGCTTAGGAATGGCATTTTCTACTAACGCTACATAACAATCCATAATGATATCATCCAGCCTGTACTTTAAATCATTATCTATGCTTTTATATATGTAAGGCATAATCATCTTAGTTACTATCTGTCCTGTTACGGCAAATGACTTATTATTTTTCTTCTCAAAGTTATAAGCATATAGGAAATCATCATATGTATATTTATCTGACGGTTCTTTTTTTAACAGGTCTATCTTACTATTCCTTTGAAATTCATTACAGTCCGTAATATCCTTTACTGTACTTTTCCAGTTAAATTTATCCATAATAAAAACTCCACTATCTATAATATGTCTTTTACATATAAATAGTGGAGTCATATATATATGATTTTATACAGATATCTAAAAATGCAAATAATTATCTTTCAATGTCTTCATCTGCTTCTAAAACACTTACAGCCATATCCATATTTTTATTAGCCCATTTTATCCAGTTTTCCGCAAAAGGTCTTGTAATATCATTAATTCCGAATACTTCTTTTGTAAGAATATATCCCTTTCCTACAGCTTTTTCCATTATCTTTGTATTTGAATCTACATCTTCTGCATCCAGTGGATAGAACTTTGATTTTGTATGGTATCTTTCTCCATATTTTTTAGTCTGGTCAATTTTAGTTATTTTATCTTCAGTAAGTATCCATTGCTCAATTCCGTCCTTAATCCCTTTCCCGATATAACCAACTGAATCTCCTAAATGTAAATCTGCCATAATTATTATCTCCTCATTTTACATCTGCATTTCCTCTTCAGTATGCTCTAATTCTCTTAATCCTGCATTAAGAGGAAGCTTAGTAATATCCTTACCATTCTGCTTTAAGATTTCAATAATCTCCTTAAAATCATTTACTGTATCCTTTACAAGCTGGGATGTTGTCTTCTTATCATATTCTTCTTCAGTAAATTCATCTAAGTTAATATTTTCAATAGGTATCTCATGCAATGCTGAAATAGGTGGTGCATATACTGCATATCTTCTACCGGTTCTGCTTATATTATCCTTTGGCTTTCTATGCTGCATGATTTCTTCCTTTGTAGCATAAAAGAGCCTTCCCTGATAATTCTCCAATGCAGTAAAGGTAATATAATTAATACCTTCCATAAGTCTGAATGACGGGCATTCTACTGTATTTGCGCCTTCTCTTACATTATCATAATTCTTTCTCTTCTTATCATTTGTTATAAATAATCTGTGGTTCTTATATAACATATATTTGTCCTCTTTTCTTTAATCTAATTCATAATCGTTTTTACTGATAATCTTATCTTCTTCTATCACGGTTTCAAGATTATCTAATAATTCATTACTATTGTCTTTATATATTTGTGTTTTGTTCAATTCAGTTTTTATATTTTTATCTTTTATATACTTTACATATGCTCCTGCTATTAATTCATCTTGTAATATTCCATTATTGATATCATTAACCTGTAATACAAAATCATCATTAATACTCTGTATATATTTAATTGATTTATCTTCATTAATACAATTAACATCATATATTCGCTTCTTTTGCCTACAGTTATTAATAGTATTTTTAAAAATAATATCAATCTCCTGTATTGATGAAACTGGATTGTCTATATGAATAAAATATTGATAATCTATCTTATCATTAATGTAATTAACTATCAGATTTTCTACTTCTTTTTCAGGATAAATAATACATAAATAGTTATATGCTTTTATTACTCCTATATATTCAGCTTCAATTTCTCTTGGATTATTATAATAATTGTATGATGTTAAATAATATCCATTACTACTTCCCAAGCAAGCTAAATAATTATAAAAAAATTCTTTAATTCTCTCATCATTTATACACTTGTATTTTTCAAAGAAATCTAATTGCTGATAATAATGCCTTATTTCGTGATAAATACTAATAACAGCTTTTACAAGCAGTTTATCTGAAACATCTCTATTAAATACATCCTTTAATTCTTTAACACCAATATGCATTTCTCTATTAGTATCATAATAATTTTTAAGATAGCTATTACCTATATGAAGTTTTTTATCTAGCACTAATGTATAGTCTTTAATTTTCTCTTTACTAAATATATCTTTCAATAATTTTAAAATATCTTGATTTTTCATCAAAGTATAGCCTTTCCATTTTTTACTAATTCAATCATATCTTCATATGTGATATCACTCCATTTAATATCTTTTAGATATTCTTCAGTCTCTTTATCTGTCATTTTAAGTAATCTTCTGGTTTTTGCTTTCTCTTCTTCAGTAAATTGACATGTATATGAATTTTTAAAGCCATCCTCTTTATGTTTTTCTCTATATTTTTTATTAAGATATTCTAAATGTTTGTTATATAAATTTGATATATCATCAGGATAGTCAATCAACACATGCTCTAATGTATAAACTAAACCTATATGGTTTAAATCCTTATATTTAAAATAATCAGCACAGACCTTTGCTGTAAATTTAGACTGATAATTTATAATTCTTTCAACCTGTTGCCTTGTAAGATATAAGTCATTCTCTTTAAGAAAATTTTCATCCCAATCGCTCATATATTTTTATATTCCTTTCTTTAATCTAATTCATAATCATCTATTTCTATTGCTACAACATTATGCATAAGTTCATCCTTTATATATTTCTTATCTTCATTTAACTCTCCTTCCATCTCTATTATTCTTTTATTAAGATATTCACTTATTTCTTCCAGTGAATGTATATACCCTGCATTAATGGAAGCTCCATAATCCGTACTGCATTGTTTTATTGCAGGTAAAATATTATCATCTATCCCCCATTTGAAATTTTTCAAATTTTCAAGGTCTAAATGGCTCTTTGTAAAATCACAGGCATTTTCAGGTGTGAGATATGCCTCTTCCGGCAAAAATGGAGAAAAGCACTCATCAAGCTGTCTACTACCATCAGGATATTCCCTTAATAACTTATTTACTGGTGGAAAACCAGATAATCTGCATACTATTGTGTTTACAGAATCAAACATGTCCTGTAATGTATTTGTTTTTAACATATAAAAACTCCTAATAAAGCTCCATAAAGAAATGAAGCATATCTATTGGAAAACTTCCATTATATAAATAGTGGAAATACTTTATAAAAAAATAAATAGAATATCTTATATCCCTATATAAAAATAAAAATATAAGTGCCTGAAAAATAAATCAGACACCTATTTAAAAATTAAATCTCATGTATTTTGTTATATTTTTCTGCAAATGCTTTAAACTTATCTCTTTTTACGACTAATAGTTTCTCTAGCGGTAATCCTTTTACATCAACATGTACTAATTCCATAAAGAAAGTACAGTCTTCTTCTGATATTACTCCAAGACAAATTACAGCCTTACACCTCTGAATAATAAGGTTACGATACGCTCCCTGTTTTAACTGGGCTATTGATTGAATAATAATATCCGTCTTGAGGTTATCTGTATTATCATACTTATCAAAAATAGAACATAACTGTAATAGTATCTGATTATCAAATCCTAAATTTAACCTCTGAAAATCATCCAGTATAATTCTAAGCTTCTTAGGGCTGTTATTATTTAACATATCTAAAACCTGTGTAATGAAAATATTATGAATAAAATCATAGGTTAAATCATTAATAGATATCTTTAAAAATACTACAGTGTTTGTATCTAAAAGACCTTTTAATTCAATATTTTTATCAGAAGTTGATAACGAATTAATAACATTTGGTATATTAAACACAGATAATTTAACAGCTAAATCTATAATTATGTTATTAAGAGTTTTTCCTTCACATGTAAATATAAAATCATCAAATCTTTTTACAGCCAGACAATAAGAATTAGCCTTTCTTAATTCTTCAAACATATCCTTTACAGTATTAAAATCACTATGCATCATTGAACATAACTTAATTACCTCTGAAAAATTATGCCTATTAGTACCAGCATATTTCATATGTATATAACATATAAGTGCCGTCAATAAACTTTCTGTAGTATTTTTAAAAAAATTATCTTCTATCTTACTTACAGACTGAATAAAGCTATGTGCTAATTGAACACAGTCATAATCTGTATTAAGATAATCAAATGGATTGTAGGTATCTGATTCAGAATTATCAATATCTAAAAGTTTTACATTATATCCCCTTGATAAAAGAGATTTCTTATATTTCTCGTATAATGTACCTCTGCTATCTATCACGATGCAACTTTCATCTTTTAAATCTTTTAAAATTGGTTCTATATAACAGCTTGTTTTTCCTGAACCGGCGCAACCTATTACTAAAGAAGTCGAAGTATTAGGCAAATTATAATATTTAGTATTACTCATGTTGTTCATATTTTGTATCTCCTGCTAAAAAATATAGTATAGCCTGAAAAACAAGCTATACTATAATAGTGTGTAGTATTTATTTTTTTAGATGAAAAAAATTAGAGATACCATATTTTTTTGCAATATCTTCTACAATATCTATTCGGGTTAATACATCTCATATTAGTATCTTTCATGCTCTTCTTCATCTCTACTGTTAGATTCTAATTGTGTTCTGTTATTTTCATACCAGCTTTCCGCGGCGGTTCTCTCTTCATCCTGTTTTATTTCACGCTGTCTTTCTTCTTCCTGCTTTCTAGCCTGTATCTTTCTGTCAGCTTCTAACTGGTTTAATTCTCTGTTTCTTGTCTGTGAATCCATCTCTTCATTTTCAATGGCTTTTACATCACAGGATAAATTTATCTGTTCATTTTTAAATGTAAAATAAGTAGCAATCATTTTCATCTCTTCCTGTGATAAACCCATATTAGCTATACCAGATATATCAATTCCTCTTAGCTTTAACTCTGTCATAATAGTAGAACACTGCCTGCTACGCATATTCATTTTACTTTTTAATTCTTCAAGTAATTTCATCCTACTGGCATTCTGTACATTAACCGACATATATTTACCTCTTATCTTTCTATCTCTGATTCTTCAGCATCACTTCTATAATCCAAATCAGATGCTTCATCTTTCTTTGCTTCCATATTATCCAGTATTGATTCAAATTTGATATTACCATCCATTAACTTTTCAAGCGGGGATTTATTTTTATCATTGATAAAATGATACTTATTTGCAATATTTGGCATCATCTTCTGAAAATCATCCAGAGTAAATGAACCATACATATCATTAAAGCCTTCTTCTGTCATTCTGAATGAATTCATAGCCTTCTTATAAAATCCATTTATCTCATCCAGTAAATTCTGACGCAACTGGAATGGTAATGCACTGATTTTTACTGTTCTTGGAATACAGCCTGCATCTCCTAATTCATAATCACTGATTTCCTTTGATGTAAGCGGATTTGGAAAAATTAAGTATCCCCATGCTTCAAATACCTTGTCATTGTCAGTTACAAGTTCTTTTTTACATCTGAAGTTATTTTCAAAATTCTCAAATGCTAATATAGGGTTATCTTTACGCTTTGGATATGTACCAAGACTTATTGGACGCTCTAAACTATAATATTTATACATACTGCTCTCTCCTATTCTTTGCGGCTCTATCAGCCTTAAACTATTTATTATAATAGTGTGGATAAAATCTTATTCAAAATAGGATTTATCTTATCTATAAATAAAAAGCCATTACACTAATGACTATTCATTAATATAACAGCTTCCGTTATTTTCATATATAAAGGAATTATCTAATCCGGCTCTGTCTATACTTTCTATCTCCTTATAGGCAGATAAGACTCCATCACATATAGATATTCCTTTTAATATTTTTATCTGTTTATCTGTGATTATAATATTCACCTCGGGATTTACAAATTCATTATATGCTGCCCCTATTTTTTCAGCATATTCCTTTGTTATCTCTACTGTTATTCCGGTATCTCCTACTACTGGCTTATATGCAAACAGATTAGTTATGTTTTCCTTAAATTCTTCCCAATTAATTTTATTATCCGTCATACTGCCTCTTTTTATATAAGGCATTATGATAATTCAAAATCCCCTTATATAATTCACTTACAGCCTGTAAAATTTCATCTTTTACAATCTGCTTATCTATCTCTGTAAAAAATAATCGTCTTTCATTGTAAAAGTCCATAAGGTCATTTACCTCTTCTGATATCTCTTCAGTTTCCTTTTGGATATCAAACTTTGATATAAACTCACTTAAATCCATATCTTCTTTGATAGCAATAATAGGAATACCCTTAATATTCTTAAACAACTTACTGTTAAAGGTAAGTAGTAATCCATCTGAATTATGTGTAAAACCTATATTGTCTGTAAGATTGCTTATTTCCTTTTCTAAACTTAAATTCATCTGCTGTTCTAACATTCTATTCACATCTTCTTTCTATTCTTTTTCTATCTCAATATTATCTTTTTCATTTGATAATTCATATTTTTTACAATATTCTTCAACCATCTTTTTCAAATCATCCTTAAGACTGATATCATATAAAATAGTATCATTTGTAAATTTACAGCTGAAATCATCTCTTGGAAATCTATGGACACAATAATCATGGTATGCCTGATTTAATTCCTTCCATAAATTTCTATCATAATTAGGAAGTATCTTATTGTTATTATTCAAATACAGGTCTTTATATCTCTTTCCTAAATCATGCGGTATCTTTCCCATTCCGTAATATGTTGAAATAGGTTCATTGATTTCTAGTTCTAATAAGCCTGCCAGATAATTCTCCATAGCTACTTCATTTAAAACTAAGGTACTTTCATCAAGAATACCTGCATCCTTTAAGTAATCTACCGTATCTGAATATGTTTTTGCCTTTTTAAAATACTCAGTTCCTAATTCATATTTCTGTTTCATTTTCTTTATTCCTTTAAAAAACCTATCCATTACAAAACAGGCTTATATTTACACTTCTTTTAACAGATACGGACTGCCATTCTTTCTTACTGCTCCATCTATATCACAACACAGATAGTCATAGTCTTCAGTCTGTCTGTTAAGCCCCATTTCATCAACCTTTGTATATTCAGCTTTAGGTTTAAACCATACTGTATCCGGAGTTGCATCACATAAGTACAGCTTATCTACCTTCTCTTTATAAAACTTAGTTGTCTTTAAATGCTCAATATAATCATTGATTGTATAATTAATATTATTATCCATAGCTGTCTTCCTGCCTTTAATATCTATAGTCTTTCATGGCTTTCTTATCTATTGCTTCCTTACGCTGCTTTCTTGTATCTGTTCTTGCAGGTTTACCACCCGGAAGCTTTTTATATGTCTTACATGTCTGGCAACGTTTTCTGAATATTCCTTCTTTTCCTAAATCACAATTGCCTTCACATATATAATGAATACACTGTACTTCTCTTGTTTTTGCCATTATTTCTTGCTCCTTATATTTACTTACATATAAGTAGTGTATAATTACTATCAAAAAATCAGACAATTATCATGGAATTGTACTTTTTTATACAAATATCTTCTTTACCTGTCTAAATCCATATCCTCTTCTCTTATTATAATCTTTGGTTCTTTGAAATTACAATTATTTAAAACACTGTCAAAATTAATTGTATCTTCATGGTTATCATATTCATGTATAACCTTCTCCATCTCTTCAAATTTATTATAATACATATATTTATCTTTACCGGTAAGATTATCATATTTATTAAAAAAATCTTTTGAATACCGTTTCAGTCTCAATGCTATTACGGCATTATCTCTTAATTTATATGTAGTTGATATCCCCAGTTCTATGCTCTTATCCATAAAACTACCATGCTCAATAGCACACACCTTTCCATTACTTACTTCAAAATCTTCTATTATCATGGACATTATTCCATTCTCACTAAAATGAAACATATCTGCCCCTCTTGTTGTATAAATAATATTCCCTGTATTGTATTCAGTTCCGTTTACTTTCATTTTCTTACCTTTCTAAATCTTCAAATATATCCTGATACTTAACATCAGGCTTATATGAGACTGCCTTTGCTGTTCCCTTTTCTAAAAGCATGGCATTTAACATCTTTGTACTTATTTCATTTATATTAAATTCATCTTCCGGTACAGACAACCATACATATCTTAACAATCTCCCATATTTATCAGTTTCAGAGATGTCCTTCTGTAAATATACATCCGTATAATCTGACAATATGGATTTTGTAATGGATGTAGCATCCTTTCCTTCTTTGCTGTTAGTCTTTCCGGTTTTCTGTAAATAATCATTGGAAGCTACACTTTCAGGAGTATCAATACCTATAAGTCTTACCTTTACTTCTTCATTATCTATATCAACAACTAATGTATCTCCATCAACAACCCTTACTATTGAAGCCTTTATAAACTCCGTATCAGCTTCCTTTGCCATTGTTTCTGCTTCATTTAAGATGGTATCAATTGTCTGACTTAGGTTTTTCTCATCAAGGCTGCTTTCATCATTTACAATTATATCTATATCCTGTGTTGAATGAGGAAGTTTATCAGAAATTAGTTCTGTCCTTTTGAAGCTTAAATTACATGCTGTTAATACCGATGCAGATAATATTGTAAGCGTTAATAAACTGCCGGCTTTTATCTGCCTTCTAAATATATTTCTTATTTTATTATTCACTCTTGCCATAATTACTCCTTTATGAATTCTTATGTCTTGCCTGCTTTCTTTGCTGTTATATATCATATATTTCTTTCTCTATTTAAAAAATGTAGACATTTTTAGAGTAAAACACTGTTTTTATCTAATTTCAATATCTCCACATATCTTACCCTTAGCATCCTGTACAAAATAATACCCACTATCCAATGTTGTAAGTGGAGTCTGTTTATTTAATACAGGAATATTTATATTCTCTACAGGAATGTGGTTAATTCCTAATCTTGGATTAGCTATTACCACATCTATAAGTGCATAAATGGTTACTTTTCCTGATAATTTTCCATCTTTGTTTAAGATGTAGGCATAGTCCGTTTTCTTTTTACTTAGAGCCTGTAATAAATCTTTACAAGTCTTGATATCATCAGATAATTTATAAAGATACTTTGATTTTGCAACACTGACATATGCATCCTGCACAATACCATTCATTCTTAGAACAGTTTCCTTCTGCTCATTAATAAAATCCAGCATATCTTTATTTACCTTTATTAGACTATCGCCATCTGAATGATGAGACAGATAATTCCTTAGATTCCTTGCAAATCTTAATTTATCCTGTATTTCCGGTTCTGTAAGCCTGTCTTCATAATCCTTTACTGTTATATACTCGGAGTTATTTCTAAGTTCATTTTCAAAATCTTTATATGCTTTTAAAAAAGTATCATTTGTTACCATTTTTTTCTTCCTTTATTCTAATATAATATTTATAGCATGGCTGCTGTCGTTCTTTTCATATATCTTTATCTGAAAATTATTATTCTTCTGTTTAATTTTAACAGCCCCTATTATATCCTTTACCAACATCTTTAATTTCCTCTTCACAGTAATTTCTTTATATCAATATGCTTTTCTGTCTTCAAAGTCGATTCCTTATCAAAATACAACAGCTTCTCATCTCCGGTAGATACCAGATAACAGTCATTGCTATTCTTATCCTTAATGGAAATTTCTACGCATATACCGGTAACTCCATTATTAGTGATGATATCTCCAATATGTATTCTTTTACTCTCTTTCCAGTCTTCTAATAAAGTAAAGGCTTCTATAGGAGTGAATGATAATATATCTTTACCACCTGTGATTTCTTTTCTGTCATCTTTTGTTAAACCATTCCACTCTCTAAAGAACTCCCATACCCTGTTATAGCTGTCTATAGCGGTTTCTTCTATGCTATCATTCAGTATATTTTCTTCTTCTATACCTATATCATGCTCATCATTATCATTGCCTTTATCATCTGTATCCTTATTTTCTTCTTCCTCTAACGGAGCTTCCTGTGGCTCATTTTCATCCATATCCGGGTTGGAGGAATTATCTTCATTCATATCGAATAAATCATTTTCATCTATTTCAGATAATTTAATATCTGTCTTGATATCTGATACATTATCATCAGCTTCAGAATTATCATTTTCAATAAGTCCTGCTTCAAGCTCTGCTTCCAGACTGTCAAATCCTTTTTTTAATACATCTGTAAAATTACTCATCTTCTTCTACCTCTGTTAATTCTATTTCCTCTATCGGGTCAATTGGTTTATCTGAATTATCATCATCCTGTAATCCTATAAATCCATCATGCTTATTTTTATGGATATCCATGAATTTAAACAATCTGTAATCCAGTTCAGTCGTTGTTATCTTTATTAATCCTCTGCCACATACATATGTATCAGTTTCTTTATTGTAATGGTCTATAAACCTTCCGCATCTTCTGCAAAATGGATGGGTTGATGTAGTCTCATGTTCTATTTCCCATCTGTTCCCTGTTTTTGTATAGGTTGTTTTAAACCCATATTTACCGCCTGTTTTGCTAAATTTCTTATCATATTTTGAAAAATCATACAATTCAATTTTTATGCTCATCTTTCTATTTTCCCTGTAGCTGATATAGCTTATATATGTAAATAGTGGATAAATATTTTTTTACAAGAAAAAAAGACGCTGAAAAATAATAATTCAACGCCTTTTCTTTGCTAAATATTAATCAAGCTCTGGTCCTTCAGCTTCAGCTTCCTGTTCTGATTCCTTTGCTTCCATTCTGTCTTTAGCTGCTTTAAGAGCTTCAATGTTCTTTGCCTTAAGCTCTGTTACAGGAATTTCAATAGTCTTATACTTAGTATCTTCAGGCTTCTCCTTATTGTAGAAGGAAGCTACTGAAATATTAACCTTCCATGTTTCAGGGAATCCAATATTAACCTTATTCTCTGGGTCAGACTTTGTAGGAAATACCTTCTTTGTTACTACATTAGCAATTCCGTTTCTTGATACATCGTTAGGTACTTTAATACCTACACTATAAAACTTCTCTCCTGTGTTCTGGTTTGTTCTCTCATGGACCATGTTCTTATTGATTCCATTGAAATTTACATAATTTGTTTCAGCCATCTTAATTCTCCTATAGAAAAATATATTTACGGACATATTACTATGTCTTATTTTGAATAGTGTATTTTATTTTTCTTATATTTGTTAATTATCCTGATTTTTTAAAAAAAATTATAAAAATATATCACTAACAGAAGAATTTAGTAAAACATATGAGATGTATGACGACATATGTATATATGTTTGTCAAAAAAAATCCTCTCTCCACATAAAATATAATTAAAATATTACGCAAAACAAAATAATTAAGAATGGCTTCCAAGGATAACGCTCCTAATTATCCTGAGAGAAAATTAATTTTGTCTGCTTAGTACATATGTCGTCATTCTTTTGCATAAAAAAAAGACAGACCCTTAAAGCCTGTCTTAATTAATATTATTTATTTAGCGCCCATTTCTTCCAGTAATCTACTTTTTCTTCGTCAGTAAATACAAGCTCAAATGTATCTAAATCCCAGTTATCTTTGCTTTCCATATAGGTTAAGAAATCATTGAAATCATCTCTGGATTTAATAACCGTTTCCCATATTTGTTTAGAATTTTTAGACTGTGTATCTTTTTTTGTCTGCTCTCTTATAATTGCCTTACCTGCTTCAGTAAGTTCTTTATTAATCTCTGTTCCATTAACAATAGCTGCTCCACCAGCTAAATCCCATTCTGGATGCATAATAACAGATATTACATATCCGACAAAATCATTAATATCACCTTTTTCATTTGTATAATAAATGGCATTTCTTACTCTGGTTACATCATAATCAGCCTTCTCTAAGAAATCATCTATATTTGCTTTTGTAAGAAGATGTAACCCAATAAATTCTTCGTAAAGTTCATTAATATCTGTCTGCATTACTTTGATATCTTCTTCTTTATCTACAATCTTGCTTACAGTATTTAATGCTTCTTTAATACGCTTTTCATTCTTCTCATTCTTATAAATAAAGAATCTTATTCTTGTTATTTTCTTCCCCTTAGTGGCAATCGGTTCATATTCAAATTTTATGTTGGATAATTCATACAATTCTTTTCTGGCTGGTTCTATCATTCGTCTGATAAAATCCTTAGACTGCTTATATATCTTCTCCTTTTCAGGAAGTGCATCATATAATAAATCCCAGTCATAGTGCTTTTCTTTTCTCATTTTCTCTTTAAGTGCAGCAATTGATGGATGGTCTATGTCTATCAATCCAAACATAAATTTTAAATCAGATATAGCATATTCAACAACAGAGCAGCCTAAATTCTTATCGTATGATTTACTTCCCGGATATAATTCCTTTTCAAATATTCCGTATAACTTTGATGTGGCTATTGATGAAGAATCTTTAGATACTGCTATTTTTAGTTTAGTATATTCTGCTGTCAGTTGGGTAATATAAGGTCTTATCTCTTCATTAAATCTGATAGTAAATACACCATTTTTATATTCCGCCTTCTGGATAATAGGAAAGACAGCAAAATCTCCTTTCCCATTTTCAATCATCATTGTTTTCTTACCAATTGTCTGACTCACATTCTTTAATGTTGCATATACATTGGATTTATTTTTTATGTAAGATTTCAGTTCATTAGCATACATGGTTGTAATCAGGCTGGCATCCTTATCCATAGATACTTTTTGAATTTTACATATAGCTAATTCAATAATATTATTTTCATTTGTGGAAATCTTTCCCTTAGCCATAATAAGCTTATTGCTTTTATAGTAAACCGATTCTTCATTTACAGGAATATAATCCGTCATATTGTTTACCTTCTTAGTATTTTTTTATTCTTAATCCGCCATAGTTTTAATTGCCTCTAAAATTTTTTTTATTGTACTATATTTAAAATCTCAAATCAAGGTTATTCAGACAATTTTATATATAAATGTTATAAATATGTCTGAATTATAATATAATATACAAATTTGTCTGAATTACATTACGGGTAATCTCTTGTAAAGCTTGTCAAATCCTGACTAATGGCTATTCAGACAATTTTTTATACCCATTTATTATAACTTATAACTTTGTCTGAATTAATGTCTCGTGTATATAAAATCAGATAAATATTAATGTTTCTCCGGTTTTATTCAGACAAAATTTTATATGTAAGGATTATTTAAAGGTAAAATCTATTTATTTGTCTGAATTAAAACTATTTTTGACTGAATATATATGATTTTTCTATTTATTTGTCTGAATTGATATTTATTTAGCTTATAAATCTATCTATTTGTCTGAATTATAATGGATTTTGTCCTGATTAGGTACTAATGATTTGTTATCAGTTATAAAAATGTCTGAATAAGATGCTGTAATCTATATTTAGATTCAGACAAATAATTAACTTCATATCATTTTTAGCTTTGATATTATTTCAAAGATAATATAATGACAGACTTAAATATATTTATCCACAGGTTTTCCACAATATTATCCACAATTCTTAGTAAATATTATAGTAATTTGTCTGAATTATAGTAATACGCAGACAAAAAAATAAAGAATACAGACAAATCCATACATTTAATGTATAAATAAGCCTGTATTCTTATCTTTATGGTCTGTATCATCTATAATTTTGTCTGAATTAAATAATATTTTATCTGAATCAACTATTAATAATCCAGTATTTATGCGGGTTTCCAGTTTTCTAAACTAAACTAATTTAATTTTAACTGTTGTAGTTATTATTATATATTTATATATATGTCTGATTAACCAAGAAATACTTAAAATGTGTGTGTGTAATAAGATTATTTATCCTCTGTCATAGCCTTCTGGTATTCTTCATCCTCATTATAGACCTTTGTTAAACAGTATGTAATAAAGGAGGTAGGTTTCATTTTAAAATTTACTGCTTCCTTACGAATTATTTCTCTAAAGGATTCATTTACTTGTATAGTCCTTTTGATACATGAGTGCTGTGTCTTTCTAAACTGGGATGCAAGACTGTTATCTATCGGACTGTTTGCTGCTTTAATGATTGAATCCCTGAATACTTTTTTAATAGGTTCTGCTAACATTGCAGGTTTTATATTTAAGTACTCATCTATTTCAGGTGGAATTGATATTGTTAATGTTACCTGTTTATCATTTTTTTGCTGGATAAATTCATTTGTTTCCTTATCCGACTTTTCTTCAGTTTTATCAGGAGCTTTAACTTCTTTCTCCTTATGGTTAGTTTCAGCTGTCGGTTTCTTTTCTTTAGCCTTTTGTTTTACAGGCTGTTTTACGGTATCTTTTTTAACCGGATTATTTTCAGAAGCATCAGAATCATTAGCCTGATTATTACTTTTTCCCTGAACAGGCTGTTGTTCTTCTGATAATTTATTTTCTGCGTCCTTTTCCTGCTCTGGTTCAGCCCTGTTAATGAAATCTGCAAATACTGTATCCTCTGTAGAGGTATTCCCTCTTTCAGCAGCATTTTCTGCATTCTTTGCTTTTAATTTATCTCTTAAACTTGCCATATCTTATTTCTTCCTTTTCTTTTCAATCTTATCCATTATCTTTATCATCTGCTCTGTTATTAACTGATAATCCATACTTACTGGCAGGTTATGATACATTTCAGCCATAGATGTATGGAATGTTTTCACTTCACTTGCTTTTATGGATTTTCTTACTGTAAGAACAAATGGCTTTACCGGATTCTTCTTTGCTTCTGCTTTAAGATTTTCTATAGCAAGCTGATGAAGAACTGTTGCTTTCTCGGCTCTTGTAAGTATATATCCGATTATTACTGCATGACTGTCATGGTGTCTGCCGTTTACCAGTTTATTGATATCTGCTTCTGTTGTAACTAAGGAATCTAATGATGATTCATCTGCTTCTGTCGGGATAATCACATAATCTGCTGCAATATATGACATAGTAAGCAGGGTGTTTCTGCTTGGTCCGTTATCTATTAATATATAGTCGTAATCATCTTTTATATAACCAAAAATATCTGCCAGCGCAAAGACATCATCTGCTTCTATAAATTCTTTATCTGCTCTTGAAAGACTTTCTGAGCCGGGAATGCAGTCGAATAATTCCAGATGTTGTATTGCTTCTTTTATTTCGCATTCAGCTCGAAGTACATTATATATTGTTTTATTATCAAGAGATGCCCCTATATTCTTGCTTAATGAACACTGTTGGTCCAAATCTATAACCAATACCCTGTTTCCTTTTAATTTAAGAATAGAAGCAACTTCTATTGTACTGGTTGTCTTAGCAACGCCACCTTTCTGTGAGCATATACATATTATTCTTGCCATTTTTTTAAGTTTTCTCCTTAAAGTTCATAGTTTTTTTTAATTCTACAATATTCTGATAATGATATCAAGTGTTAGTTGGAAAAATATGATTAGTAGGCTTTAATTTATATATTACACTTATTGTAATTTAATGCTTAATCATTATTCTATTAATATTAATACAATTAATCTTATTCAAACTTAAAAGACTAATATAACTAATAAAGAAATAAAGCCTAAAATCCCTAATAATATTTTATTTAATATAAAGATTAATCAGACTTATAAAAATATATGTCAATAATATAATACTAAGATTACAATTCTATGTAGTAATATATAGCCTATAAAGGCTATTAAAAATAAAAAGCCTACTATTAATATAAAGCCTATAAAGCTGATTTAGCATATAAACACTATAAAGACAAGTATTAATATCAATACTGGAAAGAACTTAAAAATAAGGAAAAGACGGGAAAATATAGAAAAGTGACAAAAGTGTAATATATTTATTAAAATTATAAATATCCTGACTATACTGAATAAGAAATATCATACATATATGCAGAGTAGAAATATAAGCCAATATAGAACTAATAAGGCTATAAAGATATATATACAAATAAGGCTGACTAAGCCTATGATTATAATTAATGTAAGTATGATTAGTTATTAAATAAAGCTGATAAAACAAAGAAAGCATTATATTAATATAATGCTGATTTAGACTAGAAAGCAGATTAAGCCTAGTTATATGATTTAGACTAGAAAAGTATCATTTTGCCTATACGGGCTTTTTTTATTATAAAGGATAATTTATATATATACAACAGAAAAGGGGCTATATGAGCTAAAAAAACGCCTTAGAAGGGTATATAAAAACAAAAAAATAGCTACAAGACATCAATCTCATAGCCATCATTATTAATTATAAATTATTGTTATTATCATTATTACCAAAAGCATTATTATTATTTTCATCCGGATTATCATTTAAGTATCTATTCATGGAATCAGCTCTTTTGGAATTAGCCCTTTTAAACTGGTCTGATAAACTTATCGTATGTCGTCTTCCATATTTTGTGTTCTTGTAATAATAATCATCCTTTGAATCCTTAAAGACATCTGAAAAGAAATCTCCAAACAATATACTAAAGCTGTTTCCTTTTTCATTTTTATATTTTTCAGGATGCTTCTTTTTATTTACAGATGTCCAGATGATACATCCAAAAATAATAATCAATGATGATGCACCTATGATATGACTAATACTCATAATTTTTCCTTTCTGTCTGAATATTAATTGTTCAGCCATGCTCTTAATATTATTTTATTTGCAGGTTGTTTAAAATATCTTAATACCTTTCCCTCAATCTGTCTTACTCTTTCCTTGGACATATTGTACTCCTCACTTATAGTCTGTAGGGTAAGCTTCGTTTCAGCCCCAAATCCAAATCTCATTTTAAATATCTTGGCATCCCTTTCAGTTATAATTCTTTTCCTTATACCTTTATAGAGCATTTCATCTACTTTATTTTCAAACAGCGATTCGTTAATTGACTGAATTGCTTTATCTTCAACACAGAAATCATCCATTATGAAATCCTGTAGTTCTGAATCATCATTCTCTCCATTATCAACTATCATATTAAGGCTTAAAATATCCTTATGTATATTCGCATATGAATAATAATTAACAAGCTCTTCAGAAGATAATCCTGATACATTACCCAATATTTCTTTATCACTAGGATAGCAGTTATGTGCTGAATAATAATCACCGATATATGTTGATATTTTAACCCATAACAGTTTAAGATTTACCGGAATTCTGATTAAATCATCAGTTTGTGTTATATATCGGGAAATAGCCTGTTTAATCCAGTATGTTGCATATGTACTGAATCTATTCCCTGTAGAATTATCAAATTTATCTATCGCTTTTAATAATCCTATATTCCCTTCTCCAATTAAATCTTCAAGTGAAAAACATGTACGGACTGCATTCTTGTAATATTTTGCAATAGATACTACCAACCTTTGATTATGCATTAATATGTCATTGCGTAGTTTGATTTTTTCTTCAACACAGTTAAGTGTTTTATATTGATTAAATACTTCTGTTTCTTCAGTTTCATTATAAAGATTACAAATATCTTCTTTTAAATAATCAAGAGAAGTATTATCGTCAAGTAATGTCATCATATGTGTATTTTCCTTTCCATGATTATTCCATTTCTAATTCATCTTCAATTTCCTTAGAAGCATCATATTCGTATGTAAGACACTTTAATTCTCCACTTAAGCGTCCATCTCTTAATATGCGTTCAGCTTCATTTATACCGGTATTTTTATCAAGTATCTTTAAAACATCCTGATTATCAAGAGTCATAAGCTGTAATCCAATTTCAATTATATTTTTTTTCTCTAAAGGTGTTCCCTTTGGAATATTTATTCCTGCTAATTTTAATTTACGCATTTCTACTTTATTCATCTTTGCTGTCTCCTCATTAAATTACTATCTAATCTAATAGTGTGGGATTAATAACTTTTAAAAGCGTAAAAATGTATAAACAAAGGGTTATTTTCTTAATTTTGAGAAAATTCCTGCAAAATTATACACAACCTTACCTGTAATCTTTTCAGCCTTAACTGGTCCTGTAGCTCTTGAATCAATACTATGATGTAGATTGTCTCCCAGTACAAAATATTCATCATCAGCTAAGTCATAACTCATTCCGCCTGCATAGCTTTCAGTATCCCTATCAATATGGATATAGCTGCTTTCAAATAACTCGCCGTCTATATAAATCTTATCATCATCATCTATAACAACTGACTGACCCGGCAACGCTATAACACGCTTGATAATATATGCCCCATCTTCTGTCTGATAAGCAATAACATCTCCTATTTTGATGTCTTCAGTCTTCAAAACCATAAGTAAATCATTTTCGTTATAGACAGGGTTCATGGATATGCCCTTCATCTCAAATGTTATAAAGAACCGCTTCATAACCACTAATGTAATTATAAGTATCAGGGATACGATAAATGATGATATAATTAATGACCGTCTTCTATTAAATTCCATAATCTCACTCCTATAAAAAAATTAAAAACAGAAGAGAAGTAATAGTAGTATTAATATCAGTATTACTTCTCCAATGCTTCTTTTATGCTAATCTGCTTATTGAAGGATGTCTTCTTCTATCAGGAAATACCATCGTATTTGCAGGCTTATATGTTCTTGGGTTGATATACCTTGGAACACGCCAGCCATTTCTTGATATCATATCCATCATGTCTGAAGCAGCTTTCATTGACCAGTTTTCAACATTCTTAAACCCATGCTTGGTTAAAAATACATACTGCTTATATGAACACTTATGCTTTGAGAAGTGTCTGATTGCTGCATTCATTAAAGCAGTTGCAAGTCCTTTAAAGCGGATAGTTGATATATCAAAACCATATTTCTTAAGAGCTTCTTTCTGTTTCTCTGTAGCTGGTTCACTTTCCCAGCGTCTTAATGGTACATACTCATATGAATCCCTTCCTGTATAAAACTTGGTTACTGCATCTCTGAATATGATACTGTCAAGGTTGTTTGATTTATCAAAGCAGTATGTAATCTCCGGAGTATTAATGATATTCTTAAGCTCTCTTCCAAAGAAGAAATGTCTGTTCTTATCATTTTCCTTCTGCCTTGCAATTCTTTCTTTCTCTTTCTTTTCAGCTTCAGCTTTTTTCTTCGCTTCTTCCATCTGCTTAATAAGTGCAGCTCTTGCATCAGCCTTCTCTTCAAGTGAAAGTAAATCTTCTTCCTCTCCCTCATTTATGATGTCTTCTGCTAAATCAAGCCTTGATTCATCTACAAATAACTGGATAGGAGATAAGATATTATATCCGCCCTTTCCGCTATGCCATAAGAAATCTAATACAAGCAGATTATTCTTATCTGTATCAGGAGACAGTCTTAATCCACGACCTATAATCTGTCTGTATAAACTCTCTGATTTTGTAGCCCTTAGATTAATAATGCAGTCTATGCTTGGCTCATCAAAGCCTTCTGTCCATAACATAGCATTTGTTACTGCATTAAGTTCTCCTGTACTTAGCTTATTAGCAATATCCTTTCTTTCATCAGCGCTGTTATTGGATGAAACACAGGATGCCTTAAAGCCTTCATCATTAAGCAAGCTTGCAAATTCTTCTCCGATTGCAATAGTTGGAGTAAAAATAAGAGTCTTTCTTCCGGATGCTTTATCTTTTAAATTCTGTGCAATATCTTTAAGATAAGGCTTGATAGCATTTCCTAAATCTCCTGACATAAAATCACCACAGCTTGTCCTTACTCCGGAAATATCAATCTTAATTGGGATTCGTCTGATTTTGATAGGAGATAAGTAGCCCTCATCTATTGCTGTCTTAATATCATAGCTGTATGCTACAGTATCAAAGACTTCTGATATATTTCTTACATCTGAACGGTTAGGAGTTGCGGTTACTCCTAGCAACTTAGCCGTATTAAAATATTCAATTACTTTGGTGTAAGTATCTGTTGCAGCATGATGACATTCATCTATGATAATTACATCAAAGTAGTCTTTAGGAAAACGGCTTAATCTGTTATCCCTGCTGATTGACTGTACACTGGCAACAACTACATTATCTGTTTCCGGGTTAGCTTTTGATTCAGCTTTCTCCAGTACTGACTCTACTCCGAATTTTAAAAATTTATCCTGTGTCTGCTCTAACAGTTCTCCTCTATGCGCAAGCATCAATATTCTCTTACCTGATTCATATAACTGTCTTGCAACTTCTGAAAATATAACGGTCTTTCCACAGCCTGTAGGAAGAACAGTCATTGTACTTTTATTAGTTTTCCATTCTTCAAATATCGCCTCAACAGCTTCCTGCTGATATGGTCTTAATTCCATGTCCTAATCTCCTTTATCTGTTAATACTCAAATGTCTTATCAAGCCTTACTATCTGGGCTATTGTTCCTTTAAATCCTTCAGGATAATCTTTAGTTCCTGTAAAAATATGTCTGTCTGTTATAGCTTCTACTACTGAACCGTCATACTTCTGAAATCTATGAGTATTGTCCGTGTCTTTATTATCCTTTATGTCTCCGATAATACATTCAAACTCATATCCGTTTTCAAATATTACGTTCACATAATCTCCGACTGATACATTAAATCCCAGCCCTAATGCGATGGCTATTCTGTCATCAATCATTCTTAATCCGGTTGAACTATCTGTCGTAGCCTTTGCTGAATTAAGCAGGTTATACTGTTTTGATGTCTTATCAGTTACGGCTCTGTAGTCCATATGTGTTATGTTGTAAGACTTACAGCCTGATACCCAGTTAGGTACTATCATTGTCTCAATCACAGGAATAATTTCTTCCGGTTCATCTTCTGTATCTGCCGGTATAAGGTCCTGTGTTGCGTCTGATGAATCAATAACTACATCCTCATCTACATAAATATCTGCAATTAATTCATCAGGTTCGTTTTCTGTGTCTGTATCAATATAATTTGTCAATAAGGGCTGTTCTTCTCCTTCTGTCTGCTCTATAGCCCCGGCGTTGTATTTTGACTGACTGTTTTCAATAGTTGCTGTTGAATTGTTATCAGCATATGCTTTAGATAGTATGAGTGGCTTTGAACAGACCAGAAACAAACTCATAATTAATATACCGCTTGAACAATTAAACAAGGTTTTAGTTAAATGTCTTTTTATGAATTCAGACTTGTAAATATCTTCATGTATCCATAAGCCTGAACTGCTATTTTGATATCTCATATTTAAGTAGTGTGGGATTTCTTTTATTTATTGGGTTTTTCAAGGGCAGATTTTGAATAAAATTATAAATATATCAAAAGAATAGAAAGGTGTAATAGAAAAAATGGTGTAATCTTATAATACTTATAAGGCTATGTTTTATATTCAGTAATAAACATAGCTTTATAATACTTTTAAAGACTAGATATTACTGTAAAAGATATATACAATTCTTATTCAGTATAAACATAGTCTTATGTTACTTCTAAAATTCCCTATAAAGGATATAGTTAGTCCTTATTAAGTAATAGTATGTCTTATAATACTTATAAGGCTAATATTTATATTCAGTAATAAACATAGTCTTATTTAACATTTAAAGTTCCCTATAAGAGATATAGTTATATCTTTAACAGTAATAGTATGTCTTATAAAACTTATAAGACTATGTTTATTATTAAATAACAACATAGTTTTATAAGACTTATAAAGACTAAATATTATTTTTCAGATATAGTTATATCCCCCGTAGGGGATAAAGAACTTAAAAGTATAATAAGACTATGTTTTATTGTTAAAGATATATACAATTCTTATTCAGTAATAAACATAGCTTTATAATACTTTTAAAGACTAGATATTATTGTTAAAGATATATCTGGTCCTTATTCAGTAAAAGTATGTCTTATAAGACTTTTAAGGATATGTTTATTGTAAGAGTAATAGTATTGTCAGATATGATGATATTATTATTCCTGTAATATAACAGATGTCTGATTTTATTAATAATAAATACCAGTCTGTACACATAATAGGTTTTATCAATAAACAACTACAAAGTTAAATAAAACATATATCTTTACAAGCGTTTACTAAATCTTTTCAAAAATATCCTCCCTCCTTTATACTCAATATATTATAAAAAATATTAATATTTTATTAGATAATTATAGATATTTATTTAGATAAAAGATATCAGACCCACACTATTAAATTAAGACCTGATAAAAGGTCAGACAGATTTAAGCATTTTAGAATGCAGGAATGAAAAAGGAGAAAGCGATATGAGTAGAAAGTATCAGAGTAACAAGAGTGGATTAGTAATTGCAACAGGAGAGATTAAGTCTATTTCAGAGGATAAGCTTAAGGCAGAAATTGAAGTAAGAACATGGAACATTAAGGATAAGCAGTATGAAAATGAATTAGTTCCTGTAAAGACACAGTATGAGATTGAAGAGAAAGTTGGAGATATTGTTACAGTACAGGGCTGGAACTTAAGAGGAGAGGTATTAGCTGATGTGTTCACAAAGGATTCCGTTTATGCAGAAGTACCACCAACAGCAGGAGTAAAGGCAAAGGCAGTTGTAGCAGGAGATGTCTTATTTGCAGGAAAGTATGATGAAATTGATAAGACAACAGGAGAGCCTAGACTTAACAAGGCAGGAAAGCCTAGAAAGCCACATTTCGACATTGGTATCTTAGTAGGCAAGGGAGCTGAAGGAGTAACACATATCATCAGCATTTACAATTTCCCTGAAAGAACAAAGGAAGACGGTACAGTTATTCCTGCACAGTTAAACATTGAGAGATATGAAAAGCTGTTTTCAAAGTTTGACAGAAAGGAAAATCCTATTTATGCAGCAGTAATTACACAGCCGGGAAACAGCTGGGTAAGAGAGACACCTAGCAAGCAGGACCCAAGCAGAATCTTCCAGAACCATATGTGCAGTCATCTTGGAGCTGATTCAGTTGATGTAACATACTTAAATGACAGAGTAAAGTCAAAGGCTGCTGAAAGTTCTAAGGAAGTTGTAAAAGAAGAACAGCCGGAAGCAAAAGCTCCAACAGAAGCACCTGTTCCTGTAAAGGAAGAAGCTCCTGTAACAGAAGAGGTTAAGGAAACAAAGCCAAAGGAAGAGGCAGTAGCAGAGAATTCAGGATTTGATGCAGGAGATTTTGCATTAGATGATTTCGATACAGATTTCACAATGGAATAAATTCAATTAGGAATTAAGGATAAGGAATTGTTAGTTGTTTATTTAGTTAAAATATATCTCTAAATGAATAAGCTTTCAATTCCATATTCCGAATTCTGAATTAAATAAACACCTTTTTTTAAAAATTGATAAACTAGCAATCCAGTATTTTGAATTCATCATTCAAAGTTAATTAAGGGTGTTTTAGGAAAGAGAAAGAAAGATGAAAACATCTCAGTTAAATTCAGCAAACATATTATTTAATAATGGGGATAATCTCAATTCAAGACTTTCACAAAATGGAATAAGGGCGGTAGCCCAGAAGCAGATATTAAAACGACTGATAAAGGGCGAAGATATTCCGGATATAGAAAGTGAAGTAAGAAGCCTTTTAAAAGACAATGGTGCTAAGTTTGATACATACATACAGGAAGATGAAGAAGTAAAAGAGTTCACAGAGAAGATTGAGCTTTATAACCAGTATTTTCAGGATACATACTCAGGCTTAAGAGATGACAGTCTTATAGTCTTTGGAGATGAAATAGATAAAGACGATACAGTTGAGATTAAAGGTAGAAAGGTATTACCTGATTTTGACTACATGTATGAAACAGAAGACGGACAGGTTGATATTGTAAAGATAAAGACATCCCAGTTTAAGAATCCTTTAACGACACCAGCCGGAAAGTCAGAAATGTATGGCTTATCAACATGGGCTAATAATAAATATCCTGATAAGACAGTAAATATCAGATATGAATTCTTAACAAAGCCTAATGAAAGGCGTACAGATAAGACTTATGAGGATTATGCTCCGATATGTTCATTTGAAATTACAGATGACCTTTACAATGCATTGGAAAGTGATTTTGAAGAGATAATTGAAAACGGATGTGCAGGAGAAGGTTGTAGTACATGTGCCAGAAACCAGCTTTGTAACTATGAAGAACCGCCTATAGATTTAGGATTTGAAAAGACAATAAAGCCATTATCTGATATAAACCTTACACAGACACAGAGAGAAGCCGCTGATTTTGAAAGAGGTATAGCAAGGGTTATAGCAGGAGCAGGAGCAGGTAAGACATTACTCGTTGCAATGCGTGTAGTAGAGCTTATCAAAAAGGGATATGACCCAAGTAAGATAGCAATGCTTACATATACAACAACCGGTGCTAAAGAGATGACAGAGAGAGTTATCAGATATTTAGCAGGACAGGAAGGAATACTTACAGACCCCGGACTTATAAAGAGTGGTACGATTAATTCATTCGGACAGGATATAATTAATGACCATTATGAAGAGTTAGGATATACGGAAGCTCCAAGGGTAGTACCTGATGAAGTAAGATATGGAATTATAAATGATGTCCTTAATTCCTATGCAAAGATACCGGAATGGAAATACAGACCATTAGGACAGTACGAAAATGCAAAATGGGCTAATCAGTATTGTGCATTAAATAAAGCAAAGAATGTATTTGCTGATATCAAGAAGAACAATTGGACAGTAAGGGAGAATGGACTTACCGGAACATACTCACCACAGTCAATATCAATGATATTTCTTATGTACAACCAGTATCAGCTTGAGATGAAGCAGAAGAATTTCATTGAATTTGATGACCAGTTAGACTTGGTATTACAGCTTACAGAGACACATCCGGGATTATTTGATGAATACGGATATGAGCATATCATCATGGACGAATATCAGGACAGTAACTTAAAGCAGCTTAATATAGCAAAGGCAATGATAGATGCCAATTCCTTTAAGTCATTCATGGGAGTAGGAGATGACAGCCAGAGTATATTCAGCTTTCAGGATGCAACTCCTGAATTTATTGTAAACTTTGAAAGATACTTTGGAGAGTTTAAGGATTTCCAGCTTATAGAAAACCACCGTAGCAGCCGAAATGTTGTTATTAATGCAAATAAGATAAATGCACTGGTAGATGACCGTGTAGAGAAAGACCTTGTTGCTACAAAGAATGATGGAGAGCCTGTAGATGTACAGGGCTTTTATACAAAAGAAGCTGAATATAAGTTTATGGCAAATGATATAGCCAAGCGTATTGAAGCAGGAGCAGACCCAAGCTCAATATGTATAATGGCAAGTACAGGAGATGAATTAAGAAGTATAGCATCAGCACTTACTAAGGCAAATATTTCATCTGTGCTTATGAATCCTATTCCGTTCAGAAAGAATGCAAGGGTAATAGCATTATGTGATTACTATGACAGCTTTGTAAACCATACTCCTAAAGGAATGATTGAGTATGAGAATGTATTAAAGCACGGAGAATTAAAATCTGCAACAAAAGAAGAGCTTGATGATATTGTAGCGGACAGAAAAGCAGAGATTATGAGTGTTCCTAAGACTATTGATAAGTTCATTGAGCTTGCAAATAAGCTTGATGAAGACAAGACAGATGTATGTTTTCAGGATTTCCTTGACAGAATATCTTACTGTAAGGATATGGATGAGCTTGCAGAATATTTTTCCAACTTTGAATTATACGGATATGACAGTACATGTGGTAAGACAAAGGAAGGACATTATGCAGGTGTAAATCTTATAACCATACATAGTGCTAAAGGTCTTGAGTGGGATACAACATATCTTTCACTTACAAACTTTGACCGTAAGCAGTACCATAAAGACCCTAGTGGAAGATATTCAAAAGAAATCAATGAGAAACGCAGATTATGGTTTGTAGGAGCTACAAGAGCAAAAGAGAAGCTTATATGTACAGGGCAGTATGTAATACCTAATCTTACAAATAAGGACGGTATTATAACTAATGACTTCTTAAAGAAAGCATATGACCTTACAGGAAAAGCATATGACTATAACACTATTGAATATCTTGTTGCCAGAAATGATGAGAACGAAAAGAAAATAAAACAGAATGAAGCGGCTGTAAAAAGTGACAAAGAAGATAAATCAATAGAGATAGAGAGGTAAAGAGATGATTATTTTAAATCAGGATAAATTACCATTAAATTTTCATTCAGAGGATAATCTGGTATTTGATATCAACACAAACTATAAACTGGAGAAGATACTTGAAGATTTACGAAGTGAAAAGGCTGTAGATGAAATAGGCGGAATAACCGCCTGTTTTATCCCTGCTAATAAGACTTTCCCAGATGATATAACAATAGATGATGCTTTTATAAAAGATGCTTATAAGTACTGGCAGATAAGAAAAGAAAACTCTTTTATTCCAGATTACAATGTTGTGCATGATGCTGATTATGAAGGAGATGTCAATGGAAGGGGAGATATCTTCCATGATGAGGATTTTCCACCTAACAGCAATATTCCGTTTATGGATAAACAGTCTAAGGACCTTAATGATGTCTACCAGAAGTATTTATTTAATGTTGACAGTACAACAAAGGTATATCCATTCCCAATAGATACTAAAGCCAAGACTGATGCCTTAAAGTATCAGATTGCAGCAACTATAGGAATTATTCCACAGCTTTTAGACATGTATCCGGATGCTGATATATCACAGTTAAAGAAGATATCTGAAACAGCAAGACTTGCCATAGAGGAAGGTATAGCATCATATTATTCAGATAATTTTAATGAACTTGTACCTGACAAGGATACCATTGATATATTAATGGGGCTTAATACATCTGAAAGACAGCTTCTTACATGTGAATTAAATCCTGTTAAGGCAACAGATATAGCGGTATCCATAAAGCGTACTGATAAGAATATTATAATTACAAGAGATATGCTTGAGGCTATGTTTTATAAAAACTGCCTTATGAATGGACATATCAGTGAAGAAGATATACATAAGCTTATAAACATTATTCCTGATAAGGATATACCAGTAACAAATATAACACAGGCTGAACAGAAGGCTACAGAGTTATTTACGGAATCAAAGGAATATGGACACAGAGTACCAAGGGTAATTAAGGATTATACAGTAGCACAATTTAATAAAGACTCTTTAATGAATGGAAACCGTATCTATAATGAATTTAATTTAAAGAGTTTAATGAAGGTTGCCAAGACAAAATCAGAGAGCCTGTATGCACTTAGTAATGAGCTTAATTTCAATGAGATAAAAGAGAGCCATATAAATATAATTGGTTCATATTATCCAAAGGAACTTGTTTCATATCTTAAAACTAATGGATTTATCGAATATTATAATGCTCATAAGGATATATCTGATAATGACTTAAAGGAATTACTGGAGCAGTACAGGAATGTCTATAAGTATGCAATGGAGATAAAGAAGAGCATAGATGACGGATTGCAGCATTATGCGTCAAGGTCAGATTATGATATGTCTTTAGTAAAATTTGATAAGAGTAAGTCTCCTGTAGAACAGATTAATGAATTAAGGGAATTTAAAGCCCGTTCAGACTGTAAAAATATGGAACATAAGTACAATTATAAGTTTTCAGACAATGACCTTGCTATAAAGGGAAGAGAAATAGAAGTTATAGATAGAAATTTCCATATGTATATGCTTCCGGCAGATGATTACCGCAACTTTACTATCGGATATGATACCAACTGTTGCCAGCATTATAATGGAGCAGGAGAGACATGTGTATATAAACTTACATCAGACCCATATGCAGGAGCAGTTATAATTGAAAAGGGTGGAAAAGTAATTGCACAGGGCTTTGTATGGACAGATGAAGATAAAGATACAATCGTATTTGATAATGTGGAGTTTAATAATGATAGGGATGTATACCTGTTTAATAATATCTTTGCAGCGTGGGCTAAAGAATGCCCTTATGGTAATGTTCATGTAGGAACAAGTTATAATGAAGGTATGCAGGGATGGGGAGCTTCAGTACCATCTACAAAGTTAGCAGATATGCCACAGACATTATCTTCACGATGGATATATTCAGATTACACAGGTCATACTAATGCAAGAACAATAAAGAAGAACGGAAGAGTAGTATTACCACCGGCTATTAATTACAGAGTTGAAAAACATGAGGTTGTTCCTTCTAAATTTGATATAATTAATAATCTTCATTTAGGATATCTGTTATCTTTAGGATTTACTGTTGATAAGGTTATTGAAATTGGCGATAAGATTGAGCATAATACATTGACAGATGAAGAGATTAAAAATATCATAAGTAATACAAGTAATCATAAGGCATTACTGGAAAAGCTGGATACCTTATCTGATGAGTTACAGCTATGGTTTTATGATAAATACCCGTTAGAACTTGAACTTATAAAGAACCCATGTGAAGCTATAGCAGTAAAGCAGATTGAAGCAGACCCAAATCTGATAAAGAACATTGAAAACCCTACTAAGGATATGCAGATAGCTGTAGTTAAAACAGACGGATTACTTATACAGATGATTGATAATCCATGTGAGGAAGCTGCAATTGAAGCTGTAAAACAGAACGGATATGCATTGTCTTTAATACCGCCTGAAATACAGACAGATGAAGTTGCTAAAACAGCTATTGAGAATGCTCCAAGAATTGTACTTACACTTAAAACCCTTACAGACCCGGTTATAAAAGCTGCTATTGAGAAAGAACCGCAGATTATAGGTTTGATAGAAGCTAAAACACCTATTAGTGATGAAATTAAGATGATAGCTATTGAAAAGGATGCAAGTACAATACTTCATATGAAAAAATCCGCCCTTACTGAACCGGTAGTAAGAAAAGCTATTGAAAAGAATGGTTTACTTATCAGAAACTTTCAGAGAGAGTTCCCTTCTTTAAGAAGTTTTGCAATTGAACAGAATCCAAACGCAATAGGAAGTTTAATAAAGCCTACTAAGGAAGAGATAATATTAGCGTTATCACTTAATCCAAAAGTAGAAAGCAAGATTAAAGACAAGGAACTGGTTGCTGAAGCATTAAATGATTTAGAAGTTATGGATAATTCAAGAGATTGTGATGAGTATGAGTTATAATCCACTTTGATACTATATAAAAACTAGAGGAGATTGTTTCTTCTCTAGTTTTTGTTGTTTTGCTGCCTTTTATAAATCTATGAATTATAAGCGTTAAAGTTGTAGATATTAAAAAAATATGATAATATTTTATACAATAAAACTGATTTTTCTTAATTTCTAGTAGTAATTTTACACTACTTATATATAAAGATAAGTAATCGTGTTAAAGAAAGAGGCAGTATATGATTTATAAACTGGAAACTTTTGGGAATATACAAGGTTATACAATTAGCTGGAAAGAGCTTTCCGGAATTATTGATATGATTTATCCGGATGAAAATTTAGATAATGGCTGGTATCGTAAATGGGAAGCTAATAATTGGGTTAAAGATGATATAAACAGGACATATCTTAATCTAAAATATTATAGAAAATTCAATTTAAGAGAACAGAAATCATTAGGTTATTATGATAATGTAAATTGCAGATACATAATAACAGACAGATATAAAAAAGTAATTGATGTAATTGCAGAAAATCAGTTAAAGTAATAACATTAGGTTAAAAAGCAGGGGGGAGTAATTAATATGAATGTAGGTATATCAGCAGAATTTATTTCAGAAGTTGGGATTATTAAGAGGATAAATGAATCCTTTAGAAAAATGGATTGGAAAATTTCTTTAAAGGAAGAAGAGTACAATGACTGGGGAGAAGAAATTTTAAATAGAGATTATCACCCAAATCTTAAGCTGTTTGACTTAAATTTAGTAGATGAAGGAAATGAAATAGCGGGTAAAGATAATCAGATTTCTGCATTACCAGAGCTATTAACATCCAATAAATTTACAAGAATAAGAGTGGATATAGAAGATGATATAATAAGTGATATTCTAAAAGACCGCTGTGAAGATGTAGATGATGAGACAGATGTAGATGATTATATGGCTAAAAAAGAACAGTCTGATGTAAGAATAAAAGCGACATATCTGGCGATAAAGAAAATAGCAGAAGAAATCATTTATAAGATAAGGACTCATTATAAATTAAACAACAGCGATATAGTCAGAGTGTATTATAAAAATACATTATTAATAGCGGAAACTGAAAATGATAGCGGTTTTACAGAGGAAAAGAAAAAAGCAGTTCTTGATTTAATTTAAAATTTTATACATAAAAAGGAGATACCTAGTATTAACCGGATATCTCCTTATTTTTATGTCTTCACATTATAAGCAACCTTTAAGGTTTTCATACTTATCATTCTGTCAACTAATATAAGCAGTATGGCTGATATATAGCATAAAATATTCATCTTCATACTAAGCCTCTTTTATAAAATCATCCCGTTATAAAAAACATATCTTACCTGTTCACATTTCATTCCTAAGACTCTGTTAATCCCTATGAAGAATATCTTATCTTCTATATTGAACTTATGCTTTGTAACAGAGGTTACTGTATATTCCATTCCATATTTATCAGTTACAGTAAGTATATTGTCTTTGATATCTGCTATTGTTCCTTCTCTAAGGGAAGGCTTATTTTTATATATTTTCTTTATGGTTGCTTTTGTTGATAAATTAGACATAAGTAAATCCGTTACTGCCAGTAATATTATAAATACTGATATTATTCCTGTTATTTTATAATGGCAAAATATACTTGTTATTATTCCGGTAATTCCTATGATTAATAGAACACCTGATAATATATTTGTCTTTCTAATCTGTTTCTTTTCATAATCAGCAATCTGTCTGTATAAATCTTCCATTTTTGTATTTTCCCTTCTGTTATAAATACTACTACTTAAATAGTGTGAATTTTCTTTCATTTATCAGAAGAAAATAGAGATATTTTTCAATTTAAGACAATTTATAACCACACTATTTATATAAAGACAATTCCTATATAGGGAAAAACAAAAAGGAGATATTATATGAGTAATTTAGTGGATTTAAAAGGTTATCAGATTGATGTTGATGAAAGAAGTGTATTTCTTACAGACAGGGGATTTATATTTGATAATGATACACTTAGTAATGTACATAACCTTTATGAGCAGTTACAAATGACTAATAAGATTATGAACAAGAATGACAGTCTTAGCAGTACTGAAGCATGGAATCTGGCAGGGGAAGTAAAGACTAAGATGAATGAAGCCATTGATAATTTCATTAAGGAAACAAACCTTGAAGAATGTAGTATTAATGAGGCTATATCAGAATATATGAACAGAGATGATATAGAATTGGATTAATAAAAAGAGGAGTTAAATTTATGTCATTTGTATGGAAAGTAGAAGATATGGCTCTTATGAATGAGAAAAGCAATATATATATTGGCAATGAAAAAATTTATAAGGCTGAGAATAAATTAACAAGGCAGGAAAAGATAGATTTCCTTGACAGTATGAATGATGGACTTACAAGCTATATACTTAATCTTGCTGATAAACTTAAAGAAGATAAAGAGAACGGAGTTATCAAAAAAGATAAATATGGACAGATGAATGCAATATCTTTCGCTGCATGGATAAAGAGGAATGACACAAGAAATTGTGTTGATAGCATATATGATAGAGGAAGTATTAATTTTACTCCATATAGAAAAATAAACATGCTTAATACAAATATAAGCATGTTTAGAGGCTCAACATATACAGATTATGTAGACGAAGCGTTTCATATAAAGCTTAAAGACTTTGAGAATCAGGAAAAGCAGTATTTCAGAGAGCATGATGAATATGAAATATTAAAGACTAAAGTATCTAAATATTCAGATAAATATGGAACTTTCGGACTTAATATCTGGAAAACAAGCAGAGGTTTATATTTCTATAAAAATGATGATGCTAATAGTGCAGAAAGACAGATTACACTTGATGAACTTAAGCTGCTTAATAATAAATATGAGGAAATGGATAAATTTTATGCAAAGATAACAGCAGAGCTTCTTTATATTGATTATGACCACGAGTATAAATCAGATAAGGGATTACTAAATAGGAATGATAAAATTCCTGATGAAGTAATAGATAATTTTATAAGTAAGAAAATTGCAATAAAAATTGATAATCAGGAACAGGCTAACCAATTAGTAGATAAATTAAGGGAAAGAAGCATACCATTAGTACCTGAATTTTACGATTATGACCCTAATTATCCATATTTTTATATTGAAGATGACTACCTTGATGCAAATAAAAGTATTGATAACCTTTTTAAATTAAGAGGAATTGAAAGCTGTGTCAGCTTTTCTAATATTGTAAAAAACTTAGATTATAATGCTGTACATGAAGAAAGTGAAGAAGAAAATACAACTATTACTGGAGTTGTAGAGGATTATCTTGATAAGTCTGAGATAGATTTAGACTAAAGGAGTTTTTATGGATATTGATAACTATATAAGAAATTTAAGTACTGAAGAACTGCTTAATGTCTTAACCTCTGACCAGAAAGAAACAATTTATGATGCTGTTAATTATGAGCTTAAAAAGGAAGATGTATTAAGCCTATTAGAAGACAGAGAAGATATACCTAATGTATTAAAAGATGCTATAGCCTGTGATGTAGCTGAAATGTGGAAAAATGGATATTATGACTGTAACTTATCTTACTGGGATAATATTAATAATCTTATAGAAGACTCTATCAGAAAAAAGGGCTTACTTTCAGAAGAAAATACAAAGACACTGGCAGATACTTATAAGAAATTCTATTTTACATTTGGTTCAGACCCAGCTTACCCATATGGTATAGATGATTATGTAGTAGTATTAGCGAAGAACATATATGAAGCACAGATGGCTTTTAAAGCATTACATCCTAACAGACCGGATTCAGACAGTCTTAATTATGCGTTTGATTATACTGAAAAGACATGGGAAGCTCAGTATTACGGTGACAACCCACCAGTTGAGGTTATCACTGCTACAGATGAATTAGTGTTTAAAGGCAGGGAAGATACTATAACTGCTGATAATGAACATGATAACGACTATGAATATTGATAATATATAATCATTAAATTAAGCTGTTTATTTTAAATAAGCAGCTTTTTTTTTCGTGATTTTAGGTAGTAATTTCACACTACTTATATGTAAGGAGAAAATTAGTTATCAGTTATTAATAAATAGAAGTGTCAGCTGTGAGTAGTTCATTATAAAAGGTAAAGGTGATTATATGAAAAAATATGTAGTAATTTGTTATTCAGTTCACAATAAGGAAATTGCAAGCTATGATGCATTTGATAACGAAGATAATGCTTATGCATTTCTCGAAAAGGATGCACAGAATACTTATGAAGAGGAAATAAATAACGCAAGTGAAGAAGATATGGATTCGATTGATTTTACAATAAGCGATGATGGAACTGCTTATCTTTCTTCTTGCGATGGAGAGTATGAATGGACTTGGGAAGTTGTAGAGGTATAAGGAATAGCAATTTCAAAAGGAGTTGATTTAATGGAAATTAGAGTAATTGATTGTGATGCAATCGTTATTTCTGTAGAATAGAAAGGACGGTTGATTTTATGCATATCCCAACAATAGAAGAGGATTGAAAAGACTTAAATGATTATTTAATAGAAAATCAAATTAATAAATGCGTGTTTCTTTGTAGGAGGTGTCGATTTGAAAAGGCAGAATGTTAATAGAAAAAATAATATGATGGAAACAAGAATCAATGGAATTAACGAATTTGCAAAGGAAACAACAAGTAATCTTCTTAAAAAATATCCAGATATTGATTTTTATGATTTGATGTTTCAATTTGAAATGCAATTCAGACATGAATACTCGAAGGCTATGTTAAAAGAAACATCAGACTAAATTCACATTTCACCAGAAGAAAGGAAATAATATGTTAGGATATAAGATTTATTTTAATGGAAACGAATTTGTAGCAGATAATATTGCAACAGAGGTTCAAACAATGCCATGCGATTCAACTGTTTCATGGATGGCTAATAAGACATATGCAGATAATGCCGTAGAAAAGCATAATGCAAATGATATAAAGGATGTTAAAAAATGTAAGGAATGTGGCGAATACTTCTGGCAGACAGATGAAGAAAGAATCTGGTTTACTGATAGGAATATGAAAGCACCTTGCAGATGTTATTCATGTAGAAAGAAAAATAAGACAAAGTAGGAATATGTGTTTCATTAGAATTGGAGGCAAGAGAAATGAATGGAATTGATGAAATTATTTATAAAGAGACACAGAAGGCAGCTTATGAAGAACAGTGTGAACAGGGATTTGTTCATCAGGAACAGCCAAACGAAGATTATTTTGAAAGCTTAAATGATTATTTGGATGGAACAATGAGTATTTGAAATTTGCATTTACTATAAGGAGATAAATATGTATAGACTAGATTATTATAACAAAGATGGTATTCATAAAGAAATTCATGGGTTCAAAACACCAAAAGAAGTTGAGTGCTATATGAAAAATCATTCAGAAGAAATTTTTGGTAAATACCCATTAATTTTAGTTGATAGTGAAAATAATGTGTAACAGAAAAATCTAAGATTTCCAAATAAAACGTGTTTCATAGGAAGCGAGGTAAATAGTCATGGTAATGCCAAAGTTAAGAAATCTATATTACGTTGTAGATGTAAATGAAGATTGGTTTATAAAAGGAACGCTGAATGATTACGAAGAATCATTTACAGGGGAAATTGATGCAGCGTTCAAAACATATAGCAAAGAAAAAGCATTTCATGTATCTGATAAATGTAATGATAAAGGGATGAATACAAAAGTGGTTATTATTTCATGGAATGCTACATTGTGGAATGCAAATGTAACAAGGTAACTCATTGAAACTAAGTTCGTATTTCTTTAGAAGATTGGAGTAATTAAAATGATAACAGAAAATGTACGGAAACAGTTAGCAGATTATAGAAAGCATGGTAAAAAGTTAAAATATCTCATCAATTATCTTATGGGATTAATTGATGATGAGGATGATTTTGAAAATATCATCATAAGGGAAATGAAAGCACTTGCATTTAATGAAGATGAGATTGTTGAATGTTTGGAGTATCATTTTGGGTTTGACATGAGCTGGCATCCAATGAGTGTGAATTATAAGAAGGAGTGATTAATATGTGTATGTACTGTGAAAGAAGAACAGATGTAAAATTTGGATGGGAACAACCTAAATTACCATATCATAACAATATGCCATTCGGCAGCGATTTGAACGGAAATGTTTTGGAAAATGATAAATGGGATGGTGTGATTCACGATTACCAAACAGCTACCCCAGAGTTGATTTTAACTTGTAATGGATATTTTGGTGGAAATGGTGTTGGAACAATTTACATTCCTATTAAGTATTGTCCTGAATGTGGAAGAAAATTAGGTAAAGAAAAATAGAATAAAACTAAGATTTACATGTAAATAATATATATTTTATTTAATTAAAAAATGAATTTTAAGAATGGGATTATTAATATTAACAAAGGCATTATTTATAGGAACAACAGTATTTTTTGCATCATGCTTTATGTATAACTATGTACAGTTTTTAAAGCGTGGTTATGGAGAGCCTGACTCTTCACCGGGTACAATGACCGGATATAGTGTAAGATATACAAATAATTTTGTTTTCACAATAATGGAGATTATTGCTTCAGGACTATTTTATAATTGGAATAATCCAATTACATCATCAAAGCTGTTAGGATTTTCTAACATCTGGGATATTATAAGTATAATAATGGTTTTGATACCTGTTATTTTTACTGTAATCACTATTATAGCCGCAATATTGTCGGAATCACATGATTAGTGAAGAAAAATAGGCTCTCATATTATACATTAAAATAATAATATATGTAAACAGGAGATAAATGAAAAATGAGAATAGAAGTTGAAAAACAACAGAAAGACATAAATAAGGCTATGGCTATTTTAAGTTTAAGGCAACTTCCCGGTATGAGAAAAGCAACTACAGAGGAGTTGGATTCTGCTACTGAATACGCAAAAGCTTGTATGTATTTAGTACTAAATTATATGTCTGATAAAGACATGACCTTAAAAGAGTTAAAAAAGGAAATCGAACAGGAAAAGTCGTTTAATATAAATATTGATAATATCCTGCCAGATTAATGTAATTAATGAATAAAGAGATTAATAATTAGTATTTCATATAACTCTATCAGTATTAACACTGATAGGGTTATTTTTTATGTGAAAATATATTTTAATTTTTCTGTTATGTTTATATGAAATATAGTGATTTTTTTTATTAAATTCCACACTATTATAATAGGGATAAATAAGAAGAAGAAGGTGTGAAGATGCCAGATATAAATAATAATGAGACTTTACAGATTATTATAGGAGTAACAGTCGGGCTTTTAGGTTTTATGATAACTGTATTTATAATGAAAGGATTATTGTTTGTATTAGGACTGATAATAAGGTGAAAAGGAGAAAGTCTTAATTGACATTTTTTCTGTCATATTTCTTTTAACAAATATTTAAAGGAGAAAAACAGTATGGCATTTTCATTAGAAGTTGAAGAACTTGTAAAACGGGTTGACAAATATCAAAGCCATTATCCCGAAAGAATTGAGAGGTATCAACTCCAAAACTAGCAGAAGCAAAATTAGTATATTATAAGAAAACAAAAGGGGGATTTATTATGAATAAAGAAGAAATGTGTGATTACCTTATATCTACAAGCTTATATAGGAAAAAAGGATTAGACCTTTCCTATGTAAAAGATATGATTGATTCAGATAAAACAATCCCTATAAGTGACCTTGTAGAGAGATTTATTAAGATTGATAAGTATTATGAAGGCGAACCGTGGAATATTAGGCAGATATTAAATAATATTGACATAATTATTCCAGTAGAGGATAGAAAAGAAAAATGGGAAGCTAAAGGCAATGAACAGATTATTGAAAAAATTAAAAAAATGCCAAATTTAGGAGATACGGTATATGGTATATTCAGACAGACTAAAATTATACCTTTAACAATTACCGGTATTACATTTAATGAATTTGGTATTACATTATCTGCTAAAAATGAAGAAGAACTTGGATACAGTGCAATAACTTTAATGGCAGATAATACCGGTACAGAATGGTATAAAACTAGAAAAGAAGCAGAAAAGAGCGTTAAAGAAATTTTAGCAAGCCGTTTATTAAACAAAAATGATAATGATTTAGAACGCTAGAAGGAGATAGATTATGGAAAGATTAACAGGAAGAGATGCATATGGAGACATTGTAGCAAATGAAGAGATGAAGATAATAGCATCAAGAGGTACTACATATGATGACTTACATAATATTATAAATCATCTGGTAGAAAAGTTATGTGAATATGAGGATTTAGAGGAACAGGGCAGACTTACTAAGCTACCTTGTAAAGTAGGAGATATAGTTTGGTATGCAGATAATGAAATTAAAATCGAAAGTATTAAAATACAAGAGAAATCATCTATAGTTTATCAAGGAAGTTCGATAAACGGTGGTTATGGAAAATTTTGGTTCAATTCATCTGATTTAGGTAAGACAGTTTTTCTTACTGAGGCTGAAGCTTATGCAAAACTGGATTTGGGAGTAACAATAGGACAGACATTATATGTTATTTCTGAAGATGATTATGATATAAAAAAAGCTAAAGTAATATCAATAAATTTATGCCCGTATTATTGTAATGATACAGGATTTAAACTTTCTGAAATGAGAAGTGAGGGCTATGGGTATGGATATTATCTTGATGTTAAAGTGAAAGAATTTGATGATATTTATACAGACTTACCTATAACAGTAAAAGACTTTGAGGGTGGAATTATCTTTACATCTAAGGAAAAAGCTGAAGAAAAACTTGAAAGATTAAAGAGTGAGATTAATGAAGAAAGAGATTAACCCATGAGTAGAAAAGCAATATCAAAAGCGACAAGACTAGCTGTATATGATAAGTGTAATCATAGATGTGCTTATTGTGGCTGTGAATTAGATTATAAGGACATGCAGGTAGACCATATTGAAGCAGTATACTTAAACGAATACAATAAAGAAAGAAATTATAAAGCATTAAGTGATGATGAACTCAATGATATAAAGAACTACCTGCCAGCCTGTAGAGCATGTAATTTCTATAAGAGTACATTTACATTAGAAGAATTCCGAAAGCGTTTATCAACAACATTGTTCAACAATCTTGAAAAGAATTTTAATTATAAGCTGCTTAAAAAATATGGACTTATTAAAGAAGATATTAAGCCTGTAAAGTTCTATTTTGAGAAGTTAAGAGAAGAGGAATAGATAATTTATGAGAACTGGAAGTGTTAGAAAAAGTGATTTAGAAAATAAATATGTTTTCTGGGATATTGATGGGACTTTAGCACCTTATCGGTTTAATGACCATGTTTCAGACCCAGAGGGTACAAATAATGGTATGAGTTTAAAAGAAATTAGTGAACATATTTTCTTAACGAGGAAACCATCTCAGCATATGATGAAAGTTGTTTATTCTTGTGGAGCAAGAAGAAATTTCATCATGGGTCATTGTCAGGTTCAACAAGAAATGGATGATAAACAATTGTGGTTAGATAAACATTTTCCAATTATTAGACGACAAGATAGAATACTTACTTATGAAAATATATCAAAAGCTGATAGCATTGTTGAATATTGTGCAGGACATCGAATTGACTTGAAAGATGTTGTTTATGTTGATGATGTACTTGCATTTTTAAGGGAAGCGGAGCGAAAAGGTATTAAATCATATCATATCAGCAGTTTCTTAGACTGGGATTATTCAGATGATTATTTTAATTCAAAAGATGCGCCTATAACATTTGAGGAATGTGAGGTAGTACCTGATGATTCGCAGATTGAAAATTGTTTGGTATGTCTTACATAGAAAGAAAGGGAAAGACTATGTATAAATGGGTTAAATTTAAAGATTTAGGACAGTTTTATGTAGATAAAGTACTTGTAGAATCAGATATACCATTGTTTTTCATTTGCTATGATGAAAACAATAATAAATATGCCTGTCTGACATTAAATGAGGATATTGGGGAATATTTAGTGAAACATATTGATAATATAAAACTACAGAATATTCTACAGAAGAATATAACAATATATGATGTATTTAATACTGATAAAAATGCTTTATGTTATTTAACATCATATGATTTTGCATCTGGAATTATGAATCATATGGAAGTGGAAATTTCAGATGTACTTGATGAGAATACATGTAAAAACTTATATATTACATTATAGAATAAAATAATATTATATATATAAAGAAAGATAGTCTTATAAATAGCTTTATTGGTTATTAGTAAGGCTTTTTTTATGCGAAAAAATTTATTAAAAAATCTGTTATATCTAAGAAAAAAATGAAAGTAGTTCTACACTACTTATATATAAAAATATATAAAAGAAGGGGATTAAAAGTATGAAGAAGATACAGGATGTATTATTAATATCAGCATTAATTATTGCTATAGCTGTTGGTATATTCTTTTCAATTTACATAATATGCAACCCTGATATACCAATATGGGCTAAATGGCTGATATTAACAAAATAAGGGAAGCGTCAAGGATGCAGTAATAATAAATATGACAGCTAAAGATAAGACTTTATACGGTACTTTTCAAGCAAATAAAGCGGAGTATTGTTATAAGATTGAAAATAATCAGCTACAAATATGGGAAAAAGACTAAAAAAAACTGAGAGATAAATTATGACTCTGAAAGGAATGTAAAATATGTCAATTAGTAAAACGGGTTGTAGTTATTCAATAACAAAAGAAGATTTGGAATGTGAATATAAAAAATGATTTTCAGATGGGGCAAAAGCAGTATGCGGTCTTATATTGGAAACTTTAAAAGACCAGCGATTTGAAATTCTTGATAGCTCTAATGATGAAATTGCGTTACAGATAATTAATGCAAGTATTAAGTCTGTTCAGGATAGGCTTGATAAATACAATAACAATTGAAAGGTGATAAGGTATGGATAGATTAACAGAGAGTAACCCATCATGGATTGATGATGAATTATGGGAAAGTGCTTGCGAGCCAGACTGTGAAGAAATAGACGCAGTATATCGAAAACTAAAAGAATATGAGGATATGGAAGAACAGGACAGACTTCTGAAATTACCTTGTAAGGTGGGAAATATAGTTTATTGTATCGAAAATAAAGAAATATATACTTGCACAGTAGGAAAAATTTCTATTTCTAAAAACAATGGCGTATGGGTAGAAATAAATTTTCCAAAGGAAATGCCGGATATTGTTGCAATAGAATGCAATTTAGATGATATAGGCAAAACAGTATTCCTCGCAAGAGAAGAAGCAGAAGCAGCAATGAACAAATTAAAAGGCAAAGATAATAAGGGTATAGAAAGAGATATAGAAAGGGATTAATAAGGTTTTAAGATGTATTGTGTAAAATCATATATGTCACGAAAGAAGAAAAATAGGGTATGTAAAAACTGTAAATACCATGAGAAAGTGTTTTGGAATAAGCATTTACAGTGGAGATGTACTTATTAAATAAAATAGGAGTATCAATTATGAAAGTTCCATATATAAAAGCTATAGATAAAGATACAGGTAAAGAAGTTCAAGGATTTTACTTTGAGTATCCGGAAACTTCTTATTGCTTTACAGAAGATTATGAAAAGTCTCCGGTTGAAATGATACCATGTGTGGTTTTCTACACAATGACGGACTGGGGATTGCCTAATAAGCCTATGTTATGTCAGAACATTGATAAGAATAGTATTAAACTTATAAGGTATGTTGATATTTGATAAAAATAATTATACTGCAAAAGGCTTAAGCGTTTAATTTATGAGAAGTAAAAAATATAATTACAAGAGAAATGATTGAAAACGGATTTAAAACAGGTAAAAAAGGATATAGAAAGGACTTAAGTGTTATGGAATATAACAGGACGGATGAAGAATATATTAATATGCTTGTTACTGAAAGATACTGGAAAGATATAAAGAGATGCTTTAAAAAGGATGCAGATGATAGTCTAAAAAGAATATATTATAACGGCAATTGGTATCAGTGCCGTATGGCAGATGGGGGATTTTGTATTGGAGCAAAGGATATCTGTAACCCTGAAAGATTAGATTTAACAGAGGTAAAAGAATACATACAAAATGCAACTAACAGCATTTATAATGCCAGTGGATTATTAGAAGCTAATAATGTCAAAACACTTAATAAGCGATTAGACCATATAAAAGAAGAACTTTACAGATGCTATAAAAGAATTGATGAAATAGAAGAAAGCTCATATGTAAATCAGAAGAAAAATATAAAGGATAAAGAGATTGAAGAAATAGAGAGGTAATATATATGGATAAAATTACGACACAGGAAATAGTTGAAAAAACAGTATATAAAACTTTAGATGGTGAAATTTTTGATTGTGAAAGGGATGCTTTGGTACATGAGAAATGGACAGTATTAAAGGAAAAAATGGATAAAATCAAAAGTATATTTTCTGATGAAGATATCCTTATACATGACAGGGCATATTACATTAAAAATACAAGTGATTTTATGACTGTAGTAGAATATCTGAACTTGTGTCATAAATTTACTGAAAAGGATTTTCGTGGTACAGATTGGTATTTCTTTTACGAAGACGATAATGATTATGGAGATAGATATTGGGTTGAAACGCTTACTGAAAGGAAACAGAATTGGGAAGAATATTGTAAACAATTTGAGGTGTAAGAAAGGATAAAAAACTATGGCAAAAGAAAATAATATTAAGGTTGTAAAAGGCAGAACAGAAGAAGGAAATTATGCTGAAATTTTTGTAAGCAGGGATAAATCCCAAAATAGAATTACCATAGATACATTCGAGGACAAGGTGTATCTGACAGTAAAAGAAGTCAAGGAATTAATTAAAGTATTGCAGGATAGTATTAAAGAATAACAAAATATTAAAAAATATGATAACAGTCATACACTATTATAATATAAGTAATATTATAAAGAAATTGAAAAATAAGGCTTAAGTTGCGCATACTTAAGCCCATTGTCGGAATGGCTTACTTATCTGACTTAAGCAAGCCTTCATTGATGTTGCTCATTATCTTACTGTATTTCAGATTACTGAAATTAACAATAAGACACATCAATGATTGTGAAGTTAATTGTATGCATACATATTTCTTACCAACACAAATATGTATGTAGTACTTATTTAAAATATCATAACTAAAAGTATATGTAAATAAATTTCAAAAAATAAAGGAGAAAATTATTATGAATAGAAACGGGATTAGCAGCTTAGGAGACAATGGAATATGTATACCATTAAGCACTTCATCATATGATTTTTCAGAATCAGAAAGATATGATGAACAATATAATGAAAAACAGGAAGAACAGCCTACGGATGATGTAAGTAATGCATACACCTACAGGGCAAAGGAAATAAATTGGAGAACCAGTGCTAAAGATGAAGAAAAGCAGTATGTAACAGGTAATATTGTTACTGTAAGCAACAGATATTTTATTGTTAATCCGGAAATAGTAACTGATTGCGGACTTACAGGGTTATCTTTTGATAGTGGTTTTACAGAGATTGATAAAGATACAATCGAACCGGTAATTAGCCCTGTTATTGATAAGAAGAAAGAAGTATTAATAAAGGTTCATTCAGAGCTTATTGACCTTTCGGATGCTACAACTGGTGAAGAGCTTGCAGCTCTTTGTGATGCATGTGGTTATGATTATGATACGTTAAGAGAATGGGATAAGGAGTGTAAAGTATACATATCCGGTAATACAGAATATAGTAATTTTACCAGAGCATTAGTTGAAAGCAACTATATTGATAATGCACTGCTTGATTATGCTAAAAAGTATAAAGAATTCTTCATAGGAAAAGATAGTTCTGAAGAAATAGATGAGATAGACAGATAATTAAAAAAATAATGAATTAACAGGTATGGTTTTTACTGTACCTGTTATTTTTTTACCCTTTATTAAGAAAAATATGAAAAAGAAGCCGCTTTAATATAGTATTTCCACACTATTTAAGTATAAGGGATTTAATAAAGGAGAAAGAAATATGAAGAAACAATCAGTAATTCTTGGCATAATAACGGTTTTAATGGTGTTAATTTTACAGATTAAACCTGATGTAACTGCTTATGCTTATACGAAATCAGACTATAACTATAAGGACGGAAGATATTATGTAGATAATCTTGAGAAGCATACACATGATAATACAATCACTTTGTATATGCTCTTTCCAAAGTCATCTTTCTTAGAAGGGGATATCTACTATGACTTCCTATGTTTTTCAGATAACTTTCCTGATGGAAGCTATTATAAGGATTTAGGATATGAAACTCTAAGATATCATGCAAAACTGGATACAGCTAAGACTGTAGCAGAAGATGTAGGAGAAGGCGTAGTAGTATCATTCGGTTTCAATGTAGAAAATGGTACATATGTATTTAGTACAAATGATTACTCATATGGAATATGTACACTGACAAAGGATTATAAGAATCCGTTAATTCATAAGAGAAATTTCAATGATGAAACAACCGTATGGCAGGAGAAGGTAACACTTAATAATGAACATCTTGATTTATATGCAATCATGGGTGGGGAAGAATTCATTGTAAATAATATGGATGCCATGTCTAATTATGCAAAGGGATTAAGACAGTCTGAGTTATCCGGTAGTCAGAAAGAAAACAATATGAGAGATGCTTTATCAGGTATGGTCAGTTCAGATACGGATAAGAATGAATTAAACGATATTGTCAATGAGCTTATGAAAGATGACAGTACCGGTACAGATAAGGATAATATATCGTCTGATGATAAGGACAATTCATATGTAAATAAGAATTTGGATGTAAATAATTCCGCTACGAATAGTGATGGAGTAAGTATTACTACTAATAAAGGTAATACCGGTAATGATGAATCTAATAATACAGAAGATAAAAAGACAGATATAAAAACCTATATTACTGCCGTAATAGGAATATTGGTACTTATTGTCTTATTTATCATTGCAAAAAAGAAAAAACATTAAATAGGGGGATTTTATGAGAAATTATAAGAAGGAAATTTATGACAGATTAGGGATTGATAATAATACAATACCAAGCTGGAAGACAAATGATTATTCAGCCGATTTAAAGGTATCCCTTAAAATTCAGGAATATGCTATGAAAGCAGACAGTATTATCATTTTAGGAGATTATGATGCAGATGGTATATGTGCTTCACATATTTTAAAGAGAAGCATGGAAGAGATTACTCCTGATAAGGATATTACTATTCTTCTTCCAACAAGACCGGAAGGATATGGAATAAACAGAAGAATGGTAGATTTTTGTAAGCAGGAAGCCTCTGATAAAACACCTTTAGTTATTACCTGTGATACAGGTATTGCTGCAAAGGAATACTTGGAAGAGATTAAATCAGCAGGATGTAATGTAATATTAACAGACCACCATGAATTAAAAAACAGAGATAGACTTCCCTGTGTAGATTTAATCATAGACCCGGAAGTATCATTTATTGATAATCCTTTATCCGGTACAAACTGGTGTGGAGCAGGTGTTGCTTTTAAGCTTATGGAAAATATTGTATCTTTGCAGACAAGAAATTATTGTCTGGCGTTTGCAGGCATTGCAACAGTGGCAGATATGATTACTTTAAGGGAAGGAAGCTGGCAGTTAGTAAAGAATGCCATAGATTCCTTAAAGGTAAATGCTCCTGTAAATATTTTATTGCTTACATATGAATTAGGCAGGGATTTGGCACATCTTACGACAGATGACATAGGATTTTATATTGCCCCTACATTTAATGCCGCAGGAAGACTAGAAGGAAGTGAAATACATACAGACGGAGCATTACAGGTTATTGATTTCCTTGAAAATCCTACTGAAGAGAAAGCTAAGAGACTGGTAGAGATTAATGATTATAGAAAGGAACTGGATGTAGAAGAAGTCGAAAAGGTTGATAATCTTATAAAGGAACAGGGAAAGGAACTGGATTATCCTATATGGATATATGCTCCGGGATTACATAAAGGACTTGTAGGATTAGTAGCAGGATTTATAAAGGAGAAATATAATGCTCCTGTATGTGTATGTACTGATAATGAAGATAAGACTATGATTACAGGTTCAGCAAGAAGTGTAGATGGATTTAATATTTATGATTACCTTGATAAAAATAAGGATTGTTTTATCAAATATGGCGGACATGAGGGAGCAGCAGGATTTTCTCTTACTAAGGAAAACTTTGAAGAAATAGAAAAGAGAGTAGAAAAAAGAGAATCCATCCCTAAAAGGAAAATAGATGCCATTCCTATAGAGCTTAATGATATTCCACATATTAACCGTATAACTAATGAATTAAGACCATTTGGAGAAGGATTTAGTGAACCGGTATTTAGTGCGGATATTGACCTTACAAAGCAGGAAAATGTAAGTATGTTAGGCGAAGAAAAGAAACATTTAAGTATCAGAAATACTACTCCTAAATGGAAGCTTATTCATTTTGGACATACAGAGAGCGACCTTACGAACTATGAGAAATTTAAGGCATATGGCAAGGTCCATAGCAGTTACTTTAAAGAGTATATGACTCCTGAAATGAGTGTAAAAGTTGTTGAAGATGAGCCTGTAAATGAATATGATGATTTAGAGCTGTAATAATAAGGAAAATAATAATATGATTTATACAAGTTACTTTGCTAAAATAAGGAAGTTCCCTTCAAATGTATTTCCTATATCCATAGCAAGATTTACACCTAAAGGAGTAGATATCCCTTGTATTTTGGAATTAGCCCCTACAAAGGAAATCTTATTAAAATATAAGGGAGATGGAAATACAGATAATTATATTAAAGCCTACAATGAGCAGGTATTGGATAAGTATAATATGGATGGATTTATCAGTCTGATAGAGAAAGCCAGTGGGATAAAGGGTGTAGCTGACAGCATGGACAAACATGTAGCATTATGCTGTTTTGAAAAGTCTGAGGATTTCTGTCATAGGCATCTAATTGCTGATAGATTAGAAAGAAACAATATTAAAGTACAGGAGTTAGATGAGAGTATTATGGAAGAGATAAAGAATCACACAGTAGAATTAAATCCGTTAAAAGATGGTATTACTCATATAAATATATATTCTAAAGCGGAAACAGAATTAGGTAGATTTTTAACTAATTTTGCATATTGTCCTATTAGTACTGATGAAGGAGTTTTTAATTCTATTGAAGCTTATTGGGGATATCTTAAAATTAATCCAGATAATAAAGAAAGAGAACAGTTAAGAGAGTTATATGGATTAAAAGCTAAACAAAAGGCAAATGAAATATTAAAAAACCAAGGTACTCGTTATGAAAGACCTGATTTTGATGATAAAATTGATAAAGCAATTAGTCTAAAATTTAATACAGATATGGCAAAGGCTATTTTTGTTAAACATAGAAATATACTGAATTTGCCTATAACTCATTATTATTATTTTGGAGATAAAACTAATTGTAAAATAGTAGATGCAATGGACAAATATCCACAGTTTATTAATTCTGTTAAAACAAATTTAAAAAAGTGGATAGAAAATAATAAAGACATTTTATATAAACAGGAAACCATAGATAGCAATATAGAAAAGACTGCCTGCTTTACCGGAAGGCGACCAAAGTATCTGTTTGGATATAATGATGATTCCAGCTATTTAAAATTAACCATATATACTTATAAAGTCATAAAAGATGCATATGATAAGGGCTATCATAATTTCATTACCGGTGGCGCTCAAGGGTTTGACCAGTTAGCTTTCAGGGCTGTTAATGCATTAAAGAAAGAGCATCCGAATGAAAATATAAAGAACATATTGTATCTCCCTTGTAAATCCCAGAGTGATAAATGGGGAAAAGATGGATTATTTGGTAGTGATAATTATAAAAAGATGCTTAATATGGCTGATAAAATCAGATATATTAGTGATGAATATACGAATACATGCCTGATGGATAGAAATAAAGCAATGATTGATGATTCCTCTTTGGTAATCGCCCTGTATGATGATAAAAACTGGGATAATGATAAAAGAGTCCGAAGTACAAGTGGTACATTAAATGCTCTTAATTATGCTAAAAATATGCATAGACAGATTAATCAGATATCTTTTGATGAACATAATATACTTGATACATTAAAAGTAAATGTTTTAAATCGGGATAATGATGTTAAGAATAATGATTACTTATTTGGAATAAATGAAGGTATTTTGTGTCAACAGGTTAATTGTAAAGGTGTTATGGATGATAACCCAGTTATAGATAATGAGTATGACAGGTAAATATAAAAGGCTTATATGTTAAAAATAGCATATAGGTCTTTTTTTATTGCTCTGAATAAAATATTTTCCACACTATTTAATTAATAATGGAAAATCCATATTTAATTAAGGAGTTTTTTATGGGAAAGACAATATTTATAACAGAGAAACCAAGCGTAGCACAGGAATATGTAAAGGTGCTTAAGGTAAAGAAAGCAGGTAAGACAGACGGATATGTAGAAGGATACAGTCCTGTTCTTAATAAAGATGTACAGATTACATGGGCTGTCGGACATCTTATCAATTTAGCTTCTGTACCGGAACAGAAAGCTGGAAGATTACTTAATGCAGCAGCTAAGAAGGAATACCATTGGGGATTTGATAATCTCCCTGCTTTATTTGATAACTATATTTATCAGGTAAGTTATGCAACAAAAGACCAGTTCAATGTCATAAAGAGCTTATACACAGCTAAGGATGTAGATGCTATCTATTATGCAGGTGATAGTGGAAGAGAAGGTATTTATATACAGGCACTCATCCGTAATCAGATATTTAAAGGAGCAGACCCAAGAGGGATAGACGAGAGGGTTGTATGGATTGATTCCCAGACAGAAGAGGCTATCTTAAATGGTATAAGGGATGCAAAGCCATATCATTCTTATGATAATTTAATTGCAAGTGGGTATGCAAGAGCCATTGATGATTTCAGCATTGGTATGAATTTTACTGAAGGACTTACTGTGAAAGCAAAAAATAAAGTTATTGCAGGAAGGGTAATGTCTCCAACATTAGCTATGGTTGTAAACAGGCAGAAGGAAATAGATGATTTTGTTGTTACGGATTATTATGGTATCAACGCTAATCCTGAAGGGTACACCTTTACTCCTAAATGGAAAGCTGTTCCGGGAAGTGCTGTATATGATTCAGCCTTACTTTATAATGAAACAGGATTTAAGAAGGAAGAGGATGCGAAAGCTTTCTGTAAGGATAATCTTAAGTTTGTGGATACATCTATAGGATTAACTGTAGATGGAATAAAGGTAACAGAAAAGAAAGAGATTGCTCCATATCTGTTTAATCTTGCTGAATTACAGGCACATTGCAGCAGACAGTATCATATAAGTCCAGATGATACATTAAAGATAGCACAGAAACTTTATGAAAAGAAAATGACTACATATCCAAGAACAGATGCAAGAGTATTATCAAGTGCAGTAGCAAAGGAATTAGAAAAGAAATTTGGGAAACCTGTTCCTAAGAAATATGTAGATGATAGTAAGATTACAGACCATTATGCTATTATCCCTACATTTGAAAATCATCTAAATCAGTGTAATGATTTAGAGAAGGCTGTATTTAATGATATCATGTTAAGGTTTAAGTCTATATTTAAACCACCTTATGTATATGATAGTATCAATATTACTCTAAAGAGTGAAAGTGGAGAGGTATTTACCACTACAGAAAAACAGGAGAAGCAGTTAGGATGGAAGGAGTTATATACAGATAAACCAGATTTACAGACTGTAAATATTCCTTCTAAGGGAGATGTATTACAGTGTATGCTAGAGCTTAATCCTTGTCAGACAAAACCACCTGCTGCATATACAACAGGTACACTTATTCTTACAATGGAGAAAGCTGGTAAGTTTATTGAAGATGAAGAGTTAAGGGAACAGATTAAAGGATGTGGAATAGGTACATCTGCTACCAGAGCTGGGATTATTAGTAAGCTTGTCGATAAAGGATATATCGCTGTTGATAAGAAACAGAAGGTATCTCCTACAGAGACAGGTAAACAGGTAATAGAGGTCCTTAATACTATAGATAAGACGATTATAAGTCCTGAAAAGACAGCAGAGATGGAACAGTGCTTATCAGATATTGCAAATGGTACATTATCTCCCAAAGACCACAGAAAAGCTATGAATGATTACATTACGGAGAAAATACAGGCTATAAAGGATGCTGAAGGAATTAGTGTATCAAAGGCATATGGAAGTAAAGCTAAAGGAAGCAAATCCGGTCCTGCAAAACAGTTTGACTGTCCATGCTGTAGCACTCCTTTAAAATATGGTAAATTCGGATATTATTGTGAAAATAAGGACTTTAGTGGTTCAAGAGGTGGATATATTTTAACTGAAAAGGATATGGAAAGATTAATCAGTAAAGGTGAAACTACCTATAAAAATATGAAAAATAAAGATGGTATATCATTTAAAGCTAAGTTTGTATTAAAGGATATTATTAATTCTGATAAGAAAGAGCTTGGCTTGGAATTTGAAAAATAATAATAATAATTTTAAAGGGGTATTAGGTATTTTTTTATTTAATACCTCTTTTGTTGCATTATAAAAAATTATCAAATAAACTATAATAAGTCTATCTTAAAATAAATAGGGGCGATTAATAAAGATAATAAGGAGTATGAAGATTATGAATCAGAATAAAGACTATAAACCCGTAGATAGAGATATATTAAATAGTATCCTAGATAATATAACAGAAGAAAGAGATGAAGTCCTTTATAAATTAGCCGGTGGAGTTGATAAACCGGATAATGATGAAGATAAAGATGATATCAGTTTAGATTAAATCCGAATAAATATGACTTATTTTTAGAGGTGTTAGATATTTATGTATCTGATATCTCTTTTTTTACACTATTTAGATAAGAGATAAATTATATAAAGGAGATTAAGATATGAGTAATCACTATAAAGAAGTAAGAAATGGAAACGGAACTAATTTAACAATAGGACCATCTGCTTATATAAGTATTGGTAAAGATGGAAAAGATATAATGATTAGATGTAAGAATGAAGTTATAGCATTTAATTCATTAAATGATTTAATAGCTGCATTAGATAAAGATAAGTCAGTATATTATCGTAACGATAATGACTTATCTATGGACAATCAGGATATAGATATGGATTTAGATAGATAATATAAATGTTACATAAAAAAGGAGAAAATGATATGGATAATTGGACTTATAATACGATTACTGGATTTTCTAAGGAACTTGCAGAAAAATATATAGATAAAATAGGAAATTTTGATTTTAACAAGTTGATACCAATACCTGAGAGTTTAAAAATTTATTGTGATGTACAAAGTGATAAGAAGATATATATTTATTTATCAGAAAAATTATCAAAGCCAATATCAGAAGTAAAAGAATCTAAATATTCAAAATTAATTACAAATGCATTTAATAAAGATTGGATATCAGCTATAAAGGAATACATAGATAATGATATAAAGAAAGGTATTTTAACTGAAAATAAAATAGACGAGGATTATGAAAAAGGGAAAATATATGTAAATAATTATGAAAAATATGGAGCGATAACATATATTGATTGGTGTCGTAATAATTGGGGAACTAGGAATAACGCTTATGACACACATTATGATGAGTTAAGCGAAACCTTATCATTTAGTACAATATGGAATGCTCCTGTTACTATTCTTAAAAAATTGGCAGAAGATAATCCAAATGTTAAATTAGATTTTTATGCTGAGAACGAAGATGGTGAATATTTAAAAGCAACTTTAGTCGATGGAAAGTATATTGAAATCGAAAAAGGAGATGTTGATTATATTCTTGAATAATAAAAGATAAATATAAGACAGCCTCAAGTAGTATCAATGATATTATTTAGGCTGTTTTTTGTAACATAATTTTAAGATTATTTAAAATATATTATAAAAAACATACACTATTATAGTATAATAATAAATTACAGAGAAGATAGGAGAAGATAATTATGAAGGATGGATTTAGTAGAAAACCAAGCGTCACATTTACAGAGGAAGAGAAAGCCTTTGCAAGAAGGATAGTTAATGGGGAATTAACAGAAGAAGAGGAAAGACAGTTAGATGCTGAGATTGAAAAAACTTGTATTTTTGAAGAGACTCCAAGAGAAGAATGGATAAAAGAAGCAACAAAAGCAAAGAGTTCTATAGATATATTTTAATAATAAAGGTTTATAATTATAACAAAGTAGGAAATTTATGATATTCTAAATAATTTGGTTGTGAATATATCAGAAAAATACGGTATAATAAGGAGTTAATAGCATGGAATATAAAAGTATAATATGTGATGAATGTGGAACAATTAGAAAGATTTGCGAGAATTTAAAAGAAGAAGAAATAGAGGATATACTAAGTAATCATCCGGAATGGAGATTAGAAACAATAGAAGCTTACGAAGATATTGAATTGTATTAAATAATTAAAGAGAAAATATGGAGAAAAGGTAATATGTGAGATTAGAAAAATAAGGAGATAGAAAATGGATTATATAAATGAATTTAGAAATGATAATTATTTTTTAAGTAACTTCTATGAATGCCCGGTTACATATGATGGACTGACCTATAGAAATAATGAAGCAGCTTTTCAGGCTCAGAAGTGTATCAATCCTAAAGACCGTGAACAGTTTACTACACTGAATCCTTCAGAAGCTAAGAAGCTTGGAAGGCGGGTACTTTTAAGAAAAGACTGGGAAGATATCAAGGTGCAGGTAATGAAAGAGATTGTTACAGCTAAATTTGAACAGAATGAAGACTTACAGCAGAAGCTACTGGATACCGGAAATGCTTATTTAGAAGAAGGAAATACTTGGGGAGACAGAGTATGGGGAACAGTTAATGGAGCAGGTGCAAATAATCTTGGCAAGATTTTGATGGAAGTAAGGGAGAATATAAGATTAGAAAAGGATAAGGATATCTGCTTGGATTAATATTTTAGAACTAGAATGGTGATTGATATGAAAAATTATACATTAAAACATAAAGATAAGAATATCTTATATTTTACAATGAACGGACAGGAAATATCTGACACTGCAATTAATAAAGATGCAGTCAGATACTTACCGCTACCTTTAAAAAGAATTATTCATAATATGGATGAGTTTATAAAACAGCCAGAAGAAGAGACTTATTTTGTACTTAATGAAGAAGGTAATTTCCTAGTTGATAACTGGCTGTCTGACAGAGAAATTCCTTTAAGCAGGGATAACTATAATGCTTATATTAAAAAAGGGTCTACAGCTAGACAGTGGATGTTAGAAAATAACGCAATGTCTTTTACAGATTGTTATTGGGTTGAAAAAGAAGAAGATAATCTTACTTGGAAAGATATATGTCAGAAATTAAATGGAGTAGACCACTTTGTTAATGTTCAGGACGAAAACAGGCACTATAAGGGTACTAATGCTACTTTGGGTGGACAATTAGAAAAGTTCTGGTATAAGGAAAATGATACGCTTAAATTATGTAAGAAGAATGAGCCATTATATGATATATTAAGCGCCAGAGAACTTATAGCATCTCTTATTTATGAAAGGCAGGGATTAATAAAAGACAAAGATTTCTGTAAATATGAATTTGTATTAAACTCTTATAATCAGCCTGTAGGAGTATCCTGTAATGCATTTACTGATGCCTTAAATGCTGATAAAAATATAGAGCTTATAACAGTTTATGACCTCTTGGAAGAATATAACTTAACCCAGCAGGAGTCCGTATACGACCTTATCCCAGTATTAACAAGTAAGTATGGGTTTGATGAGAAAAAAGCTTATGATTATCTTGATATACAGACTATGGTAGATTTTTTAATATTAAACCGTGACCGTCATCAGGGAAATATTGCATTTTTAAGAGATGCTGATACATTGACGATAGAATCTGCTGCTCCTATATTTGATTCAGGTAGTTGTAAAATGCTGGAAGCTGAATACACAGAGAATTTATTCTTAAGGACAAAAGTAAATGGTCTGTATAATACAGACGGAGAGTGCCTTAGCCATGTAAAAAATGTAAATTTATTGAATATATCTAAATTGCCGGATACAGATGAATTAATGGCTATCTTGAATAAATGTGAAAATATATCTGAAGTACGAAAGAAAAAGCTGATAGATATGTATAAGAATAAGATTAATTACCTTTTGGACTTACAAAGGACGCAGGGAAAAAGTAATATCAGTAAAGGGAAAAATATACTATCTGATAAGCTAAAAGATATTGTTGCAGATGATATTATGATTGATAAAGATTAAAAAAATATATAATGAAGAAGACAGCTACTTTTCTGTGATTAGAAGAGAGCTGTCTTTTATTATATACAATATTCATATTACCTATGGAAAATATCAGACCTTTCCTTTTTCAGTAAGCAATGGTTTGATTTTCTTGTAGATTTCCCCAGTCTTTTTACTGTCTCTTAACAATCTCTGTATATCATTACAGATATCATGCATACTGTTATGTTTATTTATTATCTTTAACAGACAATCAGAATAACTGTTATATTTTCCTATAGCACTGATTAATTCGTCTATAGTAACAGTACATGATACCTGTTCATGTGTTACAGGTAGTCTTTTTACTTTAATGGAATAGTTTTTCCAATAATCACAAAGACAGTCATAGCCTGTATCGTTTGAAACAATAGTATATTCATCTGAATCAAAATTGGTTGCAATAAGATATCCCAGATAAGATGACAACTGAAAATCCAATGCATTCTTTGTTCCTACATTAGCTTTTATGGCATAACAGGTTGTCTGTTCTTTAAAGATATCCAGTGGAAGAGACTGACTGCTATTTTCTGAATAGAAGATGATAATTACATCTTTATCTTTGATGTCTCTTAATGCCTTTATCCCCTCAATTCCGATATTTTCATAATCTACTAAATAATAATTCATATCTATATCCTTTCTTAATATAAGGTTGTGATGTAATTCCTATATTAATAGTGTAAGATTACTGTTTATTTTTTGAGGAAAGGGGGATAGAGGGCTGATGATAATTAAATATATTACACCTTTTTTAATTTTTTTTATTTTTTAAGGGATATATAAATTTTTCTCCACACTATTATTATAAGATATATTAAGGAGTGTATATGATGAATAATTTATATATATTAAAAATAGAAAAGGTATCAAATCTTACAAATCTAGCAAACAGGGCAATTCATAATTTTAGAAAAGTTCCGACTGCTGCCCCTAATGCTGATATTAATAAGAGATATCTTAACACTGTATTAGTTAATGCCGGAGTAGAAGATTATTCAGCGTTATGGAGAGACAGACAATATGAAGTAAATATGGAAGGCGGATATTGCAAACCAAGAAAGGATTCCGTGTATGCTTATGAAATTGTTTTAGGATATTCACACGGGGCTATAGCTGATGCCAAAGTAATGGAATGGGCTGAAGCTAATGTCAAGTGGTTAGGAGAAGCTTTTGGTGGGGATAAGAATGTATTATCAGCAGTATTACATATGGACGAAACAACTCCACATATTCATGCGATAGTAATTCCAATAGATGAAAGAAACCGTTTATGTGCAAAGAGTTTTACAGGTGGAAAGAAAAAGATGTTCCGGTTAAGAGATAGTTATACTAAAGCAATGGAACAGCTTGGGCTGGAAGCTCCTATAAGGTATACAAAAGCAGATAATTATGAATTAAAGAAGTTCTATCGTGCCGTAAATACCATAGTTAATACTCCTGCTCCGGAAAAGGGCGAAGAAGAGACAGAAGAAGAATTCATAGACAGATGTGAAAGCTGGGTTAAAAATATAGAGTTTAAAACTATGGATGAGACAAGAAAAGCTGAAAGAAAAATAAACAGATTATTAGCACAGCAGGAAGTCTATAATGTTGAAAATAAACAGGCGCATCATCTTACAAATATTCTGATGATGAAATATTGTGGAAATAAAAAGAGAGCAAAGAAAACAATCTTACAGTTTTCTGAATTTGTAGATAATGTACCTGTAGATGTATTAGAAAGAACAATGGATTTCTTGGAAGAGAAATTTGTAAAGGGAGAGAATCTTTTAGGTAAGGAGAAATCATCAGAGCTTATAGAAATTAATCAGGAATTAGAACAGGAAGACAAAGAAATGGATATTTAAAAGTGGTGTAATATATTCCTTATTATTAACTACTATTAACCACTATTATCCACTATTACTTATTACTATCATTCCTACCTATGTTATATCCATTTACCTAATTGATTATTCTGATTATCCCCTATAATTTTTTTCAATTTTAAATAGTAAATTTACACTACTTAAATATAAAAGAAAATTATTAACTTATTTAATCAAAAAAGGAGATAACACATGGCTAACCTTAAGAACTGGAGCAATATAGACTTCCCATTAAAAACGAGATTTATACGACATTCAGACAGATTATATCTTCCTTCAGATTTTCAGAACGGAGAGATGCTTACTTTCTATAGTAAATGTGAGAAACCGGTAAGTAATGCATTAGGATACAGGTTATATTATGGAGAACATAGTAAGATGCCAAGATTGATTAAGTATAGTGATATTGAATGGAATTAATATAATTATTATCAAAAAGGAGACTTATATATGTCAGATATTAATACAGATTTTATAAATGATAACTCAAATATTAACACAGATAGCATTACATTCTGGGATTATTACAAGGATACAGACATGCAGGGAGTGGATAATCTTGAGCTTGTATTAGGTATAAAGAAGCATGGCTTGCCTGATGATGCAGAATTAAGAACAAAGATATTAACCAACTTTGCAAATGATAGGGATAACCAGTATAAGCTGGATTATGAGAAGCTGTACAATTATAGTGAAAGCTTCAGAGAGTATTATCCATTAGATAAGGTATTATATCTTATAAAGAAGACAATAACGAATATGCAGAATTACATTATAGATATTAACCATTCAAATTTATCTGATGAAGATAAGGCTTTACTGTTCTTTGTCATTCCAATGTAAACAATTTTCATTAGTAATAAGAGGTGAAAAAATGGGATATTTAACCAATAATGATAACGACCTTATAAATAAGACAAATGCTGCATCGGATGTAGATATATATTTCCAGACTCCGCCTGATATAAGAGAAGATATGGATGTATTCTTAGGAACAGTGGATAATACTTCTGATAATAATACCAATTCATCAAATACAATCAGTGGAATGAAGATTGTGGAAGATGTGGATGTATCTGATATAGGAGATATGTTATCTGCTATAAACAGTGCAAATGCGGGATTAACAAAGCAGGCAGAAGAGAAGGCATTACAGCAGGCAGCAGAAGAAGAGAAGCAAAGAGAAGAGGAGATAAAAAAGAGACATGAAGAAATCTTAAGAAAGAAAGCAGAAGAGGAAGCAAAACAGAGAGAACAGATACGGTTAGAAGAAGAAAGACAGGCGGCAGAGGAAGAAGCAAAGAAGAATAAGTCTAAACAGAGGGATGAAAAAGATAAGAATAAAGAGAAGCAGGATAGTACAGCATCAGCTACCTTAAAAGATGCCATAGGTAATATAAAGAAGCCTGCATTAAGTAATCCGTTAAAGGGAATAGAGATACCGGATAAGCCTAAGAAGGAGAAAATAGCAAAGGAGAAGCCTGTAAAAGAAAAGCCTGTAAAAGAAAAAGCAGAGAAACCGGTTAAAGAGAAACCGACAATTAATATAACAATTCCTAATATAACCTTTAATAAGCCTAAAAAAGAGAAGCCGGTTGAAAAGAATAATACGGATACAGATATTGATTGGAAATTAAAGGCTACAACAGATAGTTTAACCCGGTTAAAGAATATGACTGCTTATGAAGAAGATTGTAAGACATTCCCACTTACAGGAACATTCATATTTGCTGATGCAAATAATCTTAAGTACATAAATGATATTTACGGACATGCAGCAGGAGATACACTTCTTTTAAAGATATCAGAGGTATTAAAGAAGGTATTTGGGAATGAAGTATACCGTATAGGTGGAGATGAATTTGCAATACTTACTACAGACAATAAGAATTCTGTTGAGAAGAAAATAACAGTTATAGAGAAGACGCTTGAAAAGTATACAAAACTGGATAAGGAAGGCGTTGTATATTCATGTGCAATAGGTGTTGCATATGGAGATGGAACTAAGACCATAGAAGAGTTAAAGACACTGGCAGATGAAGCCATGTATGAGAATAAGGAAGATTATAAGAATAAACATCCTGAATTAAACATACGGAAAGAGCCTGTTAATACTAAGAGTGAAGATGTTGACTGGAAGAGGCTTGCTATGGTAGACCAGAAGACAAAATTAGGAAATAAACTGGCTTTATCTATGGTAAATATAAAAGCCACCAATACAGTAGCATTAATACGAATAGTGGGATTTAGTAATTTTAAAAGAGAAGAAGGAGATAGACAAATTGAGCTTATAGGAGAGCTTATAAAGCATAATATAGGAGAAGAAGATAATGCTTATTTCATAGAGAATGGTACATTTATCATAATATATAAGCAGAAGAAAACAGGGCTTGACCAGATAAAAATAAAAGCAAGGGCATTATCATTAAATACAGAGATGACTACATTTACCGGGAATGGGATGAAGATAGAAGAGATTATAGATTTAATGATAAAAAAGCTTGATTCAAAAACAGACGAAGAGCCTAAGACCTATGATGAAAAACTGTCGGTATCACAAAGAAAACTAAAATCTCTGGTAAAAGAAAATCACACATTGGTACAGGATGATGACTTTGAACAGGCGTTAATGCAGATACAAAGAAAAGCTAATGATATCATAGCAGTATTTATGACAGATAAGAGCTTCAATGTACTATTTATTTTCTTTGATGTATTTGATTTTCTGGATAAGATATATGAATTACAGGGAAGTATAGATTTCTCATACATATATGCGGTATATCCGGGTGGAGCATTATATTATGGTTCGGATGAATACACAAAAGAAGTTAATGAACTGTTCCAGAAAATTGCAGATGGGATACAGTCAAGTGTATCTATTTCTGCAAAGGATATACAGAGAATTGACGGCATAAATATATTTGAAAAAATATTTATAGCCTGACAGATAAATGTTAATTTTGATTATTATGGTATGACACTATTATAAGTAAAGGTAGTGTCATATCATATAGTCTTAATATTATCATAAAGAGAGGGTTTTTATATGAGAGTAAAAGAAGAAACAAAGGAAAGTAATAAGATTGTAGAAGAATCCAACCCTGCAACATTAGAAGAAGTTGTTGAATTAGAAAAGACATATGAAAAGAATAAAGGGATGCAGGAGGATAAAGAAATATGAGTGAGATGATATCTACTAACTACCTTTTTATTATGAAGAAAGATATTGAAAATAAAATAGCAACGGCAGAACGGCAGAATGAAAGCTTTAAGAAAAACGGATTATATCCGGATTATAACATGAATGATATTATTGACGGTTTAAAAGAGCAGTATGAATCTGTGAATAAATGTATAGAGCTTGCTGATTTAGATTATGCAGACCTTTATGATACAACATCTCCTGACAATGTTATTTTAGCAGAAGACCTGATATCTGAAGAAGCCCAGTTACAGGAAGATTGCAAGGACAAAGACATTGAAGGCTTATTTGAAGAAAGTCTTAAAGAGGAAAATGAAAGTCTGATGATTATAGACGGACTGATTGAATCAGTTGAAAATAACAGAGCAGAAGAACAGGTTAAAACCGTTATAAAAGGTTTAGGTATTACTGAGAGCGAACTGTTTGAAGAAGAAGCAAAAGAACAGTAAGCAATCATTAATATAAAAATCAGATAAAAAATACAAAATTAAGTATTTTATCTTAGGAGAAAAAATATGAGTGATATTGCAAAAGAAGCAATCGTAGAAGTTGCAGAACATCCTATTAGGTATTCATTACAGAATGTAAAGACATTTGGAAATGATACTCTTAACAACATGTCTATGAAGGAAGCATTTAACCAGTTAAAAGAGAACATGAAGATGACAATGAATGCAAGACAGGCATGTATAGATAATGAATATGTATATCGTACTTATAAGAAGCAGGCAATTGACAGCATGAAATCTGTAAGTACAAAGGTTATTACTCCTGTAAGAACAGTTACCACATCAGCTATGTCAAGTATAATGGATGGAGTAAATAAGGCATATAAGGCAACATTGGACAAATATACAGATTTACTGAAAAATAATACAGTAAGTCTTACAAAGTATCACAATTTTAATTATAAGATACTGGAAGCTGTAAGTCTTGGAAGCTTTAGTTACGGAAAGGGATTTCTTGATTTAAAGAGCAGACTTATAAATAAGAAGACTGCTGAAATTACTATACTTGATGAGAAGATAAAGAACAGCAAAGGATTTATAAAAGCAATATTTGAAGCAAAAAGAGATGTTTTAAAGCAGGATGTAGATTACCTTTCAAGTAATAAGATGGAAGCTGAAGTATGGAAAGATAAAAAATCCCCAGAGAGATATTTCCAGACAGAAATCATTCCTGACATAAAGCAGGCAGGAGCTACAGTTAAGGCAGAATCAGCTAAAGCAGGGGGCAAGATAAAAGCCATTCCGGGAAAGACAATGAGTTTCTTAAAGGATATCGGAGTTAAGACAAAGGCTATGGTAATGAATGCTGTAAATGAAATTTCAAAGGGTGCTGTTAAAGTATACAATAAGTCTTTAGATATAGTAACTGACAGTACACTTGCTATATCATCAGCTATTACAGGAACATCAAAGATTGTCAACAGAAAGATGGCCGTAGTACAGGCGGCGGCAAAATCTAACAAGGATACTCTTAATGCAAGGGTAAAGAATGTTGAAGATACAAACAGACTTATACTTGGTATTAATGATGGAACTATTAATGCAGAAGAATACATGTCTGACGCTACAAAGTCATTAAAAGCAGAAGTAGATGCTGTTGATAAGATGCATAATCCTGATGCAGCAAAGTATATGTCCATGAAGCTTGAAAGAGAAATCAATAAGGATAAAAAGGACATAATAAAGAGCTTCAAGGAAGATATAAAACAGGATAATATAAATATTATGGGTAAACAGGCAAAGGGTAATATGTATAAAGCCGGTTCAGCAATAATGGAAGCCCAGTCAAAGGTATTAGGCGGACTTAATAATATCTTAATAAATGCAGGACAGAAAGCATTATCCCATAAAATAGGAACAGTAACAACACCTAAAGCTCCTGATGCCGGAAAAGATGAAGCTATGGATATGACTAAGGAAGATGAAATCACATTATCTTAAAGTTATTACCATTTACACCGGCTAAGTGCTATAATAATACAGAGGGAAGTAAATTGCTTCCTTCTGTATAATTGATTAAAAGCTATAAAGAAGGAGTAATAGGAATATTATGTTAAAAGACCAGATACCAGTAGGATTTTTAAAAGTTGATTACGACTTTCCTTTATTGGGAGAGGCTTCAGATATAACAAGATTTTCAATGCCACAGGTACTAGCCTGTGTTGTAGATAAGGTTAAGGATTCAACAAAAGAGATGGGATTTGTAATGTGTCTGGATAATTATTACAGACCAATGGTACTAGGAGTATTAGGAATAGGAACATCTGAAAATGTTGAGATGAATATAAAGGATATAGCACAGTTTGCACTACTTACAAATGCAAGGGCGGTAGTTCTTATACATAATCATCCAAGTAACGGAAGGAAGGTAAGTGATTTAAAACCATCTGAAATGGATGTGGAGATTGCAGCAAAGGTAGCAAAATCACTTAGTTTCTTTGGAATAGAATTATCTGACAGTATAGTAATAAACTGTGAATGGACAAAGAACTATTCAGTAATGGGAAAGCATTTACAGGTGGATGAAGATGAGATTAATCAGAAGTGGACAAGGATTCCGTCATATTTTAGTATGAGAGAGCATAAGAAGTATGCATCCGTATTACAGCAGAAGAATGTATATACCGGAGTAGATTTAAAGAGTCCTGCTTTTTCAGGGGAAGATGTAATCAATACAAAAGAGAATGAACCTAATGAGATAAAAAGGGAAGCATCTCATGATATATTTAAGGACAGCTTATATAATTAGTATAAGATAAAAAAGGAGTAATATATGGCAGAGCAGAAGTATAAAATTGAATATCAGACACAATCTTTAGAGAAATACAAAGTATTAAGACAAAGAAGAGAAGATTACTGTAGGTCACATGGCATTCATAAAACAAAAATAATAAATATGGTACTACCAGAAGTAATAAATCTGATAAAGGGAAAGTCATCAAGTACATTGCCATTGACCAAAACAAAGCCTTGGACAAATGAGCAGTATTATGTCGGAATGGCTGTATTAGGTTATATGTTTGATAATATAGTCAGATTATCTCCTGAGAAAATAGATGCCTTATGGGAAGAAGACAGGGCTAATAACGGCAAGAATTTCTTAGAGTCTACAGGAACAAAAAGCCTTGTCGATAAAATAATCAGCGAAAGCCTTTGTAATAGTGTTGAGCGAAAGAAATTCAAGGACTGTCTGTTAGATTCAAAGAAATTTATATTGAAATCTCTCTATCCTGAATATTATAAGGCTACTTATAATGAAAAATATAATGTCATTGATGATTTAGTTAATGCTGATGAGGAGACAATCAATAATTTAAAGCTTGTAGGAAAGGTGAAGACAACAGTAACCAATAACAGGTCTGTACAGATGGGAAATGTTGTTGATGAGTTAATTTATGAAGCATTTGAAGGTAATTTTAAAGCACGACAGGGAATTGTTGATTTTAAGGATAAGCTGATATTTTTATCAAATGCAAAACAGTATCATTTAAAACAGATGTCATTTATTAAAATTATGAATAATAGAGGATGCTATGCTTCCCCATTAGATTTCTACTATCTGAATAGTCCGAAGGAATTACAGGATAAGTATTTTGATGAGTATAAAGAATTGAGGGATAGTACTCAGAAGAAAGATGAAATAACAGATATATTGAATGAGTACGAAAACATGATTTATTCAATATAAAAAATATAGGAGCTGTCTATTTTAAGACAACTCCTTTTTTTTGCATTTATTTACATCTCATATTCATCTTCATAAGATGTATCTATATCGTTTTCAGTACTTTTGTCCTGCTCTTTTACTTTTTGTTCTTTCTGTACCACAGCAGTTGAGAATACCCTGTTTAATACTGGAGCAATTTTCTCATTTAATAAGATATCTTCCTTTATATCCCCATCCATGAATTTCTCCATGAATACAAATGTTGATGCTAACTGCTTATTTATAACAAGTTTATTATTCTTATCTTCAAGCTGACGGTCTATCTTCTCTAATGAATTATAAAACCCATCATTGTTACTTAATTCAATTTCTGCTCTCTTCTCATATATAAGTTCAGGACTGTTATAACTGTCTATGTTAATTGATTCCTCTGCACAGGCTGCTGTTAATGCTGAAAATACAAGCTTATCCTGTAAAGAATACTCTTCATCATTCTTTATATCTCCATTACTAAGAGATATTGCAGCAGTCCTTGATACAACCTGTTTCTTTTGGTTATTAACTTCAACAGTTGAAATAGTTGGAATATTAATCGTACAGTTAATTTCTTCAGCAGTGGTTCTGGCTGCATCATTTATGAATAATTCATAATACTTATCAAAGTAATTGCCGGTTTCTATATCCCATGTGGGAATTTTATTTAATATCATTATGTAGTTATTTGTCCAGAAGATTGATAATGCTTCCGGTTCTGAAACACATGTGATGTCTTTAAAATGTATAAATTTCTGTCTGAATTTATTCTTCATCAGATTGGTTGCAATCATTGCTGAATAATATGGGGAAATTTTCTGTTCCCTTTCATATTGGACTAAATCAGTAAAGTCATTCCATGTGTAAGGAATAATTAACCCGATATTATTATAATCTACATTCCTACCATTAACTCTGTCGATTTCATTATAAATCTGTTCACCATGTTCTACATCAGGGATATACGCTACAGCCATTACACTAAAACCTGCCTTTCAAAATTTCTTAAAATAAAGGGCAAAATGCCTCATATTAAGTAGTGTGTTTTGTTTTTCATTTATTGAACACTTTTTCCATAATTTTCCAAAATATTTAAAAATTTTTTTCTACAGCTAAAAAGAAGCCTTATAAATATTTTTCCGGACACTATTATTAATAATAATACTATCACTTTAGCTTTAATAAGTAAAAAAAGATATTTATAAAAAGGTGGGAATAAGCTGGATAGATAGGGAAAATCAGGAGAGAAGAAAATAATATGAAACAGAAAACCAATCATAAGAGTAGAGTATTTGATTGTCCTTCATGCGGTAATCCATTATTAGAGAGCTTTAAGGATGCAATAAAATGTCCTTATTGTGGAACTATCATTGTTCCAAAGAATAGAAAGCTTCGTAGAGAGGAGAGTATCTATGAGAAGAAACAGAAATAAAACAGGCATTCATATATTAAGAGGAATACTGGTAATGAGTATATGCAGTATGTTTCTTACAGGATGTAGTTTTAGTATGAAAAAGGAAAATAAGACAGCAGAAGCAACACAGAATGAATATGATAATGAGGAGACATCTAAGTACGGAGTAACAAAAGAGAAAGATATGGAAGATGGCGACTTTTACATATTACATGATGGTGTATATTATCCAACATTTTTAGCAACTACTAATTATGATGCTGATGATGATGAAATGCAGTCTGTAGATGAAGACAGACAGGCGTATTTTACAGAAGAAGAGGAGTTAAACATTCCTACATTGTATATGGAATCAGGAGATAAGCTGATATATTATTCAAAATCAGTAATGCTGGATTATATACAGTGGGAGCGTTATGAAGATTTAGGATATACCGTAGGGCTTGTAAATTTAGAGACATCAACAACAGGAAAGCCATATTTTACATATGATTCGGATGATGATGCAGCACCTACAATTTTACCGGGTTCAGATTTAGAGAAGATACTGGAAGATGTAACAGATAACAGTACCTTCTATGTATCAAAGGTAGGAAATGTTGATATAGATAAGTCATTTTTAAAAAGCGGAATTATCAACAACATGACAAAGGACAATAAGTATTCCTTAGATATCTATAGTGGTACACAGTATCATCATTATGATGCAGTTGCAAATAATCATGTATTTAGAGCAATGGAATTATTCGGCTCTATTGAATACAAGACACTAAGGGCATATACCTATGAGGTTGAAATACCAAATTATTTTAATACAGACGGATATTATAGATTGTGGGGAATAGGAGCAAATACTAATTCATCTACAGGGTTTATCAGGATAATCAAGAATGGTACAAAGTTTAATATAACAGATAAGGAGAGATTTAATACTCCGATGCTTAGTTTATATACAGCAAGTGACTTACTTGAGATTGCAAATGGTAAGACGGTAAATAAAGATAAGGGAATATATAGCACCTGTGAAGAAATTAATAAATACTCAACAGAAGTAGTAGGTTCATTAGGATATAAGGATAAAACAGAAGATACAGTATCCGTAAAGAATAAGCAGTCAAAGCTTACAACGGCTACAATCAGACAGTTTAAGATAAATCTTCCTAAAGATAACAACTGTACGATTACCTTAACTCCTAGAAAGATAGAACCTTCAGGTAATATTTATATGTATATAGGAGAGGAAAAGGAAGATTTTGCATATGATGCTATCAATAATTCTTACTCATATAATCTTACAGGAGATGGAAACACCTATACATTATTTGTAAGTGGTATCTGGGAATCATATGATATCACATTAACAAACTGTCATCAGGATGCTAATGGTAAATCTTCATCTGTAATAAATAGCGCCAACACAGGCAGTACAAAATCAGCTATGGATAATACAGAAACTAAGGCAGACACAAAATCAAATGTAAAAAATACACAGATACAGACTGAAGCAAAGACACAGAATAGTACAGGTACAGATAAGAAAACAAAATAATAAGGGGAACAGATAGCTATGTATTATATTTTGAGTGATACAAAAACCGGTGGTATATATATGCCGCCGGGGGATATATCCTTTTATATTTATACAGATATATCAAGATGTATAAGCAGACCTGTTAAGACTTATCTTTTAGAAACAGAATATGACACAGAAGAAGAGATAAAGACAATTCTGTGGCAATATGGTTTTTTAAGAGGGTTTATAGATGATGAACCGGTAATTATAAAACCATCTGAAATACTGGCATTTGGAAGAAATGCAAATGATATCTATTACTGCCAGTATAAGCTTACCGGCAGGCAGGAATATTTAGAAGGAGTAACAATAAGGGATTTATGGACACTATGTAAAATCGTAGATAATGATGCCATATTCCCGACTATTCAGAAGAATGGGAAATTATACATATTAGCATATACATCACAGGATAGAATCAGTAAGGATTTAATACTTAAATATTCTGATTATAAAGTAGTCAGAACATCATTTAATGTACCATTTATGTTAAATGAGGCTGTTTATATAGATAATTAAATAAAGCTAAAAAATAGCTGTAAATAAGGAGAAGCAAAATGGCAGCTTCAACAATAGGAACAAACGTAGTAGCAGATGAACAGGAACTTACTAAAGTTTTAGAGAAGGTATTATCAGCATTTGATAATTCCTTTAAAACATCAAAAAATAACCGTTATCAGAAGATGATGGAGAATCTTGCTAAACATGTAGGAAATGGTGGAACACTCTCATATGATTTAGTTGACAGGAGATATATAAAGGAAATTGAGACTATATTACAGGGGCAGAACATAGATTATATGCTTATTCCTACAGATAATGGAGATATTGGAATTGCTGTAAAGAGTGACGATAAGGAATCTCTGATAGATGCAAAAGAAAAAGTACTTAGCATGTCGGTTGAATATACAAAGGAATATCACGATATGGATAAGTTCATGGATAATGTAAAGCATAGCCCACAGATGAAAGGACTGAAAATACCTGTAATTGAATGTACAAATAAGAGTACACGAAATATCTTACAGCAGAGCTTATATGAATCCGGAGTAGTTGCATGTTATTCAGAAGTAACGGATAAATTATGTATTGCCCCTAATAAGATGTTTAACTTAGACGGAGACTTAGCTGACAGCTTATTAAGAGCCAGCTTTGATTTATCAAGATGTTCAATAAGTCCAGAGTATGCAAAGTGTAAGGAAGAGCAGCTTAAGCATGACAGGAACACGCTTAATAGTTTTATTAAAAATGCGAAAAAACGAAATCCTGTAATTTTAATGAGTTTACCATCCAGTGAAGATAAACCCAGAACTCCGCAGATGTTAATTGTAAATGATAAGGGAGACATCATGTATAAAGATGGAACAGCTAATCCATCTCAGAAGATATTATCATTTGAAGACTTGGAAAATTTTGACAATGCTACAGTCTATGCACATTTAAGTAAATTTGCAGATAGTATAAGAGATATGGCTGTAGTTAAATCAATAGATTATGCAGCGACTTTTGAAAAAAGAAATATGAAATATGAAGAGTTAGTCAGCCGTACTGGAACAGGAACCCGTCCTGAATATTTTGGAAAAGCAATAGAGTATTCACAGGCAGGAAAAGACATAGATATCTTAGTAAAAGATGTCATAGCATCCGTTAATAAGGAGATAGCTGATGATAATAATATAAACTTTACTAATCCACAGACATTATTTAATAAGAAGCATGACAGAATAGTAGAGTGTTTAAGAACAGCTGCCTTACCTTGTATAGATAACTTCTTAAAGGAAGACAGGGATGCAAATGGAAATCTTAAAGGCTTATCAATAGAAGAGAAGAAGAATCTTTTAGAGAGTGCATGGATGTCAATAGATGGAGCATTTGGAAATGTAGAGAATGATATCCAGATTGAATTTAAAAAAGCCAAGGAACTTGAGGAAGCCTTTAATAAGGGTAAATCTAATGAAGAAGAAGCTGCAAAGGACTTTGATATGGATGAGGACATGGCAGCAGACAGGACTAAGTAGAAAATATAGTCCATTTTTAAATATTAAGCATGAGGAGAAATGATTATCTCCTTGTGCTTATCCTAAGAAAGAAAAATATATGAAGCTCTTAAGTAAAGGAAAGAATAAAAGAAAGCTTCCTGTATCCGGAATAAATAAGGAACAGACTATTAAACAGAAAGAAAAGAATCTGTTTAATTCAATGATAATAGAACTTATAGGAGTATCAGTAATTGCATTTTATATTTTATGCTCATACTCGGCATATCAGGCATTAAACCCAAGAATGGATATGGCACAGTGCTTTAGTGGATTACCTACGGCACTTGCTTCTAATCCGTTTTTAATGTTCAGTACAAAATATAGTCCGGGATTAGCATTTGGAATCACACTTATTATAGATATGTTTATATTTATGACATATTCATATAATAAGTTAAGAGTACATCAGGATATTAATACCATTAAAGGTAGAACACAGTGGGCTGACCCGCAGGAGATTACAAATAAGTATGCTGAATTTGACGGTAATGATTTCAGAAAGTCATATTATAACTGTATATTATCGCAGAATGTATATGAGTCTTTGGAAGCAAAGAAACACTTCCATGCATTAAATACACTTATCTTAGGTACTACAGGTTCAGGTAAAACAAGATATGTACTTAAGCCTAACATGCTTCAGATGAATGCCAACTATGTTATTACAGACCCTAAAGGTGGTACTGTAACAGAAATAGGAGAGTGTCTAAGAAGACATGGTTATCAGATAAAAGTACTTGATATAGCTACAATGGAAAATTGTGATACATATAATCCATTAGTATATTGTGACAGAGAAGCAGATGTTAAGAAGATTGTAGAAGCCTTCATCAAGAATACGGATAAATCTGGTGGAAAAGGCGGTGGTAGTAAAGACCCGTTCTGGGATGATTCCATGAATGCGTTTCTTTGCTGCATGGTTAGTTTGCTTACAATGATACCTGAAGGATGTGATAAACCATATGCACAAATGCCTGAAATCATGGGAGACACCATATTTAATGCTACATTTGCTAATATTACAGAGCTTACACGAATGGCAAATAAGAAGTGGAATCCTAATTGTGGTATTGCACTAAGACCAGATGTTAAATTAGGAGATGGCAAGAATAATACAGCTAATGCATCACAATTATCAGCAGTATTTGAAAATATAAGAAGTTTTGAAGCTGAAAGACAGGACACAACTATAGACCAGATTGAAAAACCTTACACTTTAAGAGAGTGGGAGAACTTCTGTTTAGCACCTGAGAAGACAAGTACTACAATTCTTATGACAACAGCTGTAAGACTTGACCCATTTAACATTGAACAGGTAAAGAGACTTACAAGTTCAGATTCATTAGATTTACATAATTTTGGTAATGAGAAGTGTGCATTATTCTTAATTATTCCAGCTAATGACAGAACCTATAACTTCCTTGCAGCATTTGTATATACACAGTTATTTGACCAGTTATATCATAGATGTGAAGCAGGATTATCACAGACATCAGATATTTACTTTGCAAACCGTGACCATTTAAAACACTTTTCAAGAGAAGATGTTGTCCTCGGAAAAGATAAGGAATTCTTTAACAGGATACAGACAGAAGATATAACAATAAAGGAAGTAGTAATAAATGGACAGGTAAGTAAGGATATATTTGACGGATATTATGATATCTATATGGGAGATACATGGTTAGGAAGAAGACCTACTAAAGAGCTTGCTTATAAATTTAAGGCTGACTTAAAGAGCTGTAAATTAAAAAAAGCAGTTGAGAGTGGTTTCCAGAGATTGCCTATTCCTATGAGATTTCTAATTGATGAATTTCCTAATATTGGGGAAATCCCGGACTTCAAAGACAAGATTAGTACGGTGCGCCAGTACGATATAAGCTGTACAGTTATCTGTCAGACTATTACACAGTTAAAGGGAATGTATCCTGATGATTATGAGGTAATAGATGCTAACTGTCCACAATTAATCTTCCTTGGCGGTGATGAGAACTCTAATAATAAGTACTTATCAGAGAAGATGGGTGAGACAACCAAGAGAGGATATAATAATTCTTTGGATAATAAGAAGATTAATTCATCTTACCAGTTAGAGGGTGGAGCGTTAATGAGAGCTGAAGATTTCGGAAGAATTGACACTAACCAGACTGTACTGTTTATCTATGGAGAACAGCCTATTATTGATGAGAAATATGATTATCCTGCACATCCAAATTATAAGTATACTTACGATTATGCTGATGGGGAACATGTAAATGCATGTATCTTTGACAGAAGTGCATTAGGATTAAAGACTGCTACAGATAATCAGTTAAGGGTAAGAAAAGCAAAAGCAGTATCATGTGTACAGGATTTACAGATGAAAGACTTAAGAGAGATACTTGGAGTATTTTCAAATAAAGATATTGGAGATACATTATGTAAGAATACCATCGGATATCTTAATGAGACTGATGCTCTTGATGATGAAGATTCAATATACGCTTAAGTTCAATTAATTATAAGCATAGACAAAATAAGAAGAGCCATAAAGAAAAAAATATGGTTCTTCTTTTTTTATGCGTATAAAAAAAATCCTACACTATTATTATATACGAAACATATTGTTCATAATTTTAGAAGAAAGGGAAGAAGCAGGTATTTATGAAGGATACGGTTATAAGAAATATTCATCAGATGTTAAACATCTTGGATGATACTAAGAGAGAGATTGCTAATGGTATATCAGAAGACATAATGAATGGAATCTTCATTGTAAGTGAAGAAAATCAGTCATTTCTTAAGCTTATAGGAAAGATATCAGACGATTTAAAGGAAGCATTAAGTTTAAATCAGGGAATCAAAACAGCTAATACAGAAACAGTTGAAAAAAACACTTTAAAACCGGAAGTACCAAAAGAAGAGCCTGTTATTAAAGAGCAGGAGATACCAGTAGAAAAGGAAAGAGAACCGGAAGAAGAGACTTATAAAGAGGAAGCAGATAATTCCATAAGTGATAATGATATTTCACAGGACTGGTTTAATGATAATATAATAAATGAAGATGATTTCACAAGGGATTTTGAAAGCAGCCTGTCTGATGATAGTAATGATGAACAGGAAGTTAAAGAAGATAAGACAGATGAGGAAGTTGAAGAGCCTGTAGAAGCTCCTCTTAAGATGCAGGCAGAAGTAATTGGGGAAGCAAATACAGAAGAGAAAGCTCTTCCGTTTTATGGAATCGTAACAAATGAAAGACAGAAGAAATCAGGAGACTTTATATTTAATAAGTATAGAATATCTGCATCTAAACAGGGATTTAATTCAGCTTCAGACATTACGCTTTTCGTAGCACCATTACAGGTTATCCCTAATAACCCGAATGTGCCTATTGTAGTTCATGTATATTCACATGGCAATTTCAAGACAGCAAGTTCATATGATACAAAGGATAGCGGACACAATATTGTAACTCTTGAGATAGATAATTTCTATCTTCTTATCAGAGGCGGATTTGATAGTAATGGAAAGTTTATGTCATTTGTAATGACAACAGGATTATCAGCAAATCAGGGAGATATCATAAATGTCTTAAGTAAAGAAGAGGGATATACAGGACCAATATTACCGGGAAGCGGACATATAAAATTTGAAGATGATGGAAATATATATGAAATATTCCCGTTAAATCTACAGGAAAATGAGTACTTATGTATCTTAATAAGTAAAGAGTTCTTAGATTATTATGTAGTAGCAAAGAATTATGGTTCTCCAAAAATCAGAATATTTGAGAATGGAACACAAAAAGAGATAATTGCAGGATGGAGTGGAGATGTATTTGAAGCAGACATACTGTAAACATAAGAAATGGAAAAGATATGGATAATAGAATCACCCTATTAGGGATTGTACATTTTAAGAAGATAAACGGAATCCGTAGTACAAGGTTTAATATAATATATTTATCTTCAGGGATACAGGATGATATAAAGATAAAGAGGATAGAAGCTTACGGAAATGAAAGAATAGTAACTGGTCTTACAAACGGAATGATGGCTATAATAACAGGACAGTTATTATATTCTGAAGAAAAGCATGGGTTTTTAATAAAAGTAGACAGTGCTTTACCTGTAAAGGACAGAAGCGGGTTAGCAGAAGAAACGATTATAATTCAGAATGGAAATTCCTTCAATCATATATATATAAGGGGAAAGAATGAGAATGGATTTATAAAGACCCACCCAAAGCCTGTACCGGGAGACATTAAATATAATGGCATGTTAAATATTATGGAATTAAAGGGGCTTGATTTGCTAATAAGTCATGCCCCGATGACACTAAGCAGCTGATTAAAGAGAGGGTAATTATGAAGAAACAAAAAGTGCCTGAGATACATATAGATACCAAAATAAAAAATAAAGGCAGGAAGAATAGCACTTACTTATTTATAAAGCCGATTATATCAGTAATTATAATTATAATATGCGTTATATTTGCAGGGATAATAGGGAGTAGTATATATAAGCCATTAAAATATATTGCTCCTGTAGTCTTTATAATGTTTGTTTATCTTATAAATAATAGTCGGAAGAATAAGAAGATAAAGGACCTGTATGAGCAGATGGATAAATTTATGAAGAGATGCTGTAATGATTCCTATAATGATTTAGCTCTTTATTTTGGAACAATTTATACTAATTTTGAAGGCAGCTTAAGTAAAGCAATGGAAAAATGCTATATGACAGCCATACAGAGTAATGACAGCAATAGGGCATTAAAGGAATTTAAAGGTACTTATGGATTGGAATATTTTAGCTTCTGTATAGATACATTACAGACCATAAAAAGCAATGAAGTCCAGATATCAGCGGATTATCTTTATAAGCAGACAAAGAGCAGATTAGGAATGATACAGATGGTACATAAAGAGAAAACACAATCAAGAGCAGATATAATACTTCTTACAATATTCAGTGCAATTTTAATTATATTAATGAACTATCTGTTTGGAATGAATCCGGCATTGTTTTTTACACCGATAGGAATAATTTTAAGTATTATACTGGTAATACTTTTTCTTTCCGGAATATTGTAATCGAAAGGATAAGGTAAGTATTAAATGGAAATAATTGATACAAAGAAGGAAAAATCAGCAATTACGGAAGAATTATTAAAACAGGAATTTGCTCCTAAGAAGAAACTGAAGCTACAGGATATAAAAACCTATTCTCCTAAGAGAAAAGAAAATGAAAAGAGTCATAAGTATTTATCTGATTATTATGATAAATCAGGACGGTTAAATACAATGCAGCTTTATTTATCAAAGACGGGAATTATGTACAGATTTAATAACTATGCATTAAACCCATATGTTTTTTTAGGAATACTTACAGGAGTGAGCTTTGCGATATCTGTAATAATAAGTCTGATATGTAAATTAAACTGTATCTTTATCCCTGTAATAGCATTAGCTGTAATTATAAGTATTATGGTTATTTTTTTACAGTTAAACAACACAGATAATACCAGTATATTAATGGATATATGCAATATTTATACTGTTCTTAATACAGATATAAGTAATGGAGTATTTTTAAGTGACTGCCTTGTACATATGAAAGAAATCGTTAATAATAAGCGTTTAAAATATGCGCTTGAAGAATTGATATTAAACATCAAAGATGATAAGACGACAATAGATGAATCACTGATATTATTTGCAAACAGGTTTAATTCAAAAGAGATACAGAAATTAACCGGAATAATAAAGCGTTATATTACAAGTGGTATAAATGATGAATTCATAGAGCTGGTAAATAAACAGACTTCACAGATTATATCAGGAATAAATAATAACAGTGGTAATATAACAATTGGTATGTCTAAAATAACAGGTAATCTGTATGTATTTATAATGTTTATTGCAGTTGTATATTATATTTATGTAAATATAAAGACTGGAATGAAGATATTTTAAAATTTCTCTTCTTAATAATAAGGATTTTTAAGCTATATAAAAATTATCAGACACTATTTCAGTAAAGATATTTTTTATAAAGGAGTAAAGGTCATTATGATTAAGAAGAGAATTTTTTTATTATTCCTGACCGGAATTATGATAGGAACAACAGCATGTACACTTCCCTTTAATAAGGATACTGATGTTGAAGACACAGATGAGGTAGAAGTAATAAGTGTGGATGTTAATACAGATATCCCTAATATTACAACAATGAATAAATCTGAAATTCTTAGTATGAGTGCAAAGGAAGTGAAGGATTCTGTTGAGACTTATCTTCCTTCATATAAGGAGATATATAAGATTGATGTAAATAAAACAATGACAGATGATGACTGGTTATCACTTAGGAATATCATTTGTATTCAGTTCTATGGTAATGATACCTTAAGTACAGCCGAGAGTGCAGATACAGATAATACAGATGAAAACGCAATATATTACAGCCCTACAAGAAAGAGTATAGAAAATATGAGTACATTGGAATTTGGTACTTATCTTAACGGGATGTACACATATATGTATGGGGAAGATTATTTAAAAAAGAATAATCTGGACTTTACGACTTATGATGAGAAGACCTTACAGGAATTAAAGAAGAACTTTATAAACAGTATTCCTGAAGAAACAACAAAGTCAAAGTAAAGGGGGAGTTTTATGTTAGACAGAACATTAGCTTCTAAGGAACACCCTTTACTTAATCAGTTAAAAAATGCAGGACAGGCATATGTATCTGAATCTAACAGAACAGAGGAAGATAACAGAGCCATTACATATGATGTAGGGGGAAATATAAGAGGTCGTACACATATAAGTCCATTAGAATTTGACCGTATATATAACTCAACAATGCGTTTCTTTACGGAGCAGGAGAGATTTGCATTTAAACAGTATCAGACCGGAGAGAAGAAGAAGGAAGAATTCTTCAGGGATTGTGCATTATATCTTAAGAAGAACTTTCCTAAAGAGATGGGAAATGAGAATGATTTCAATGTAATGATGAGTAGAATAAACCTTGCCATGTTTAGGTATGATGTTATCCAGCCATTAATTGATAATCCTGATACAACGGATATAAAGATATGTGGCCCATTTGATATAAGAGTAAGAGTAAAAGGAAAAGCATATAAATCATCAGCAATATTCCAGTCAGATAAGGACTTAAGCAGATTTATTGAAGGCTTAAGTTATCGTAACTGGGTAGATATACTTGCAAATCCTATAGTTACCTTTACGGATGACCATGACCCGTCTTATATATTAAGATTTACAGTCAGTTCTCCTATTATTAATGCAGTACCGTATCCATATCTTCATATAAGAAAAATAAGTAAGAATAAACCGAATTTTGATGAGCTTATAAGAAGAGGTATGCTTAATGAAGATGTAAAGCAATATCTGATAGATAGAGCAAAATTAAGTCATGGAATTATCTTTGCAGGACCACCGGGTTCAGGTAAATCAACAGCACTTAATGCATGGATTGAGTATATTCCTAAGACAAGAGAGACACTTGTAATACAGGAAAATGATGAATTATATACAGAACAGTCAGGTTTCATGTTTAAGCATGTAACTCACGGATTTCATGGAGAGCCTGTGGTTACGCTTGAGGATTTAGGAAAGATGGCATTGGTAGAAGGCTGTAATGAATTCATCATAGGTGAGGTAAAAGGTGGAGAGATGAGGTCTGTTATGACACTTCTTAATGCCGGTGGATATGCAGCACTTACAGTACATAGTACAAATGCATATGAAACTTTGGATAAATGTGCGGACCTTGTTAAGTATGGGTCAGATTATTCCTTTAGTGAAGCAAGGCGTATGTTAAAGACCTTTGATACAATTGTATATATGGAAGGTTATAAAATCAGAGAGATACTGGAAGTAGACGGCTACAATGATACTGATGATACTTATAACTATATCCCTATATATAGATACGAAAATTAATAAGACATACATGATAAGAGCCTGTTTAAAAGCAGACTCTTATTTTTTTAAAAAAATATAAATATATTTCAACTTTTTTCTCTTAAAAAAAATTATCTTCCACTATTCAAATATAAGGACAAGCATAGTTCTTAATAATTTCTATTTTTTTAGGAGGAAATATAGTTATGTTTAACAGAGTTAAGGAAGCAGGCGGAAAGGTCTGCACAGTAGCAGGAAAGGTAAAGAACAAGGCAGAGCTTTTGGCAACAGGTCTTATGTGTGAAGCCATGTTGATGCAGTCATCATTTGCTAAGGTAAGCAGTGGAAGTAACGAAGCAGATAATGTTGTTAAGACTGCGGTTAATATGGTTGTAAATATCTTCCCGTTAGTAGGAGCATTTTTCGTTGTTGCAGGTGTATTTAAGCTTGTAATGGCTTATCGAAACAACCAGCCTGAAGACCAGACAACAGCAGCAAAGGATATTGTAATCGGAGCAATTTTAATTGTATTTAAAGCATTTGCATGGACACCAATCTCCAATGTAATTTTCTAATTAATAAACAGACTTATAGTTAATCCCATTGGAAGTTAATCAATGGGATTAATTATAAATAAGACAAAATAAGAAAGACTATCGGATTTTATCCGTAGGGTATCAACGGGAAGGAAAAGAAATATGTTAGGTGGTTTCGTAGCCGGCGGAGTTGATTTTTCAAGTACATATCAGATGCTTATAGGAAATGCAATACAGATGTTACTGGATGCCTGTTATGGAATATCTTCCATTATTACAGCAAAAGGCGGCGGTGGCGGAACAGCTGCAAATTCAGTAAGCACACTGACAGGACAGATTAACACAATGATAACCGGCAGTGGGGGAATAATTAATGCAATGAAGGGTATAGGTTTTGCATTAGCGGCATTGTTCTTCCTCATTTCAATGATAGAGCTGATAAATTCAGACAGATTAACCATTGAATTATTTGTAAAGTTCTTTGCAAGACTTGCTGTAGGAGTAGCAGCAGTAGCATATAGCGATGAGATATATAAAGTATGTACGAATTTTGGAGATGCTTTAACAAGATTAGTTACTAATGCATTTGATTCAGTAAATAAAGAATTCACAGTGCCTTCAGACATAGGAACTCTGATTAATTCAAAACATACGGGTTTCTTCTCAGCAATTGGATGTCTGTTATCAATAGCAATTGGTATGCTTCCATGTTATCTGTTGGGATTTGTAGTACTTATTCTCACATATGTCATAGCGTTTACAAGGCTTTTAGAGATGGGAGCGAGAGGATGTTTTTTACCTATAGCAATGGGATTGATGTCAGATGATGGCTGGAGAGGAGCAGGCGGAAGATATTTGAAGAAATTCTTAGCCGTATGCTGTCAGTCAGCCGTACTGGTAGTAATAGGCGGATTATGTGCTTATCTTATGGGAACGCTGGCACAGACAGTAATAAGTAACATTCAGAATACAGGTGGAGAAGTTAATCTGACTTTATTAGTAGGAAATTTCTCATTAATGTTAGGTGTCGGAGTAGCAATGATAAGCGCAATGATGAAATCTATCGGTATTGTAAATGATATGTTTGGAGCTTAATTCAATGAGGAATGCAGAATGCGGAATGAGGAATGATTAGTTTGTTATTTAGTTAAATTGTATTTTTCTAAACAAATAAACTTTCAATTCTGCATTTAGCATTCTGAATTCTGCATTAACTAAAGGTGATTAAAATGGACAATTTAGTAAAAGATAAGCTGGTATGTCAGATAACAAAGGATATTTTAGAAAAGTCAATATCCTCTTTCAGAGATTTAATGGCATATGTAGCAGAGGAATATAAAGATGAAGGAATACTGACAGTATCATCAAAGACATCTTATTTTAAGGAGTTAATTGATAGTATGCCGTATTGCTAATTTATAAGACAAGGAGAACACAGATATGATAGGACAGCCAATGCCACAGGATATCTTAAAGCATGAATCCAAATTTGCATTAGGACTATCAACAAGGCAGTGTATATTTTATGGAATCGGAGCAGCTTTGGCATTAGTAGGATTTTTCTATATTGCTCCCATGTTTGAAATAAAAGGCACATCAGCAGCTATTTTAGGGGCAGTTCTTGCCATTCCGTTTTTTGTATGGGGAACAATAAAACCATTTGGGGAGAACCCGGAGAAGATAATGATACCGTTCATTATAGATAATTTTATTGCTCCATCAGTAAGACTTAAAGAAGTCCATGATGAAGAGTATGAAAAAGCTGTAAAGATGAAGACATTAACAAAGAAACAGAAAAAGAAGCAGTTAAAGGCAGAGAAAAAAGCAGGATATCAGATGATTTTATAGCTGATTTAGAGAAGGGAAATATAAAATATGGGATTATTTAGCAGTAAACCAAAGACTGATACAAAGAATACAAGTCCGGCAGATAATACAGGCAATAATAAAAAGAATAGAACAAAAGGAAAAATAAAGATACCAAGAACAGTACAGGATACACTTGACTGGGAAGGTACATATGAAAACGGTGTATTTAAAATAGGAAATACCCGGTACAGTAAGAGTTTTGCTTTTGATGACATATCATTTAAGACAAAGAATGATGAAGACCAGCAGGCAATATATGATGCTTATTTAAGATTTCTTAATCAGATAGGCTTTGGGGAAGATATTTTCATTACATTTGTAAATTACAAGGAAGATGAAGATACAAAGTTAGCATCAGTATTACCGTTATATAAGCAGGATGGATTTAATGTATATAGAGAAGAGTTATCTACGGTTCTTAAGAATAATATGGCATTAAGCAGAAATTCTATCTCAACTAAGAGATACATAACTGTATATGTAAATGCTGATACTGTAGAAGCTGCAATGCAGAGATTATCAATACTTGAAGGAGAATTAACAACATCTTTTAAGAAGATAAGCGGAACTCCATTAAGACCATTAGATTTAGCAGAGAGACTTGAGGTTATCAATCTTATATTAAATCCGGAGAGTCCTAATTTCTACTTTGAGCATAATACAAAGGGTAAGACAAGTATAGACTATGATTTGCTTAAGAAGCAGCATTTAACAACAAAGGATATTGTATGTCCGGAGAGCCTTAAGTTTTATTCAAACAGATTTGAGATTAATGAAAGAGTAGGACAGGCAATGTACCTTGATGGAATTGCTAACTTTATGGATACAAACTTCTTAACAGAAATTGTATCTGTTAATTTTGAATCTGTATTTACACTTCATATCAGTGCATGGGAACAGGCTGATGCCATTAAGAAGGTACATAATCAGTCTGTAAATATACAGGCAGAGGTTGAAGCCAATATGGATAAGCGAATCAGTGCAGGTAAGAGTCCTGATATGATTAATGCAGACTTAAGGAAGAATAAGGATGAAATCGAAGCATTACAGGATGATATTTTAAATCGTGACCAGAAGATGTTTTATACATCTTTATCACTATGTCACTTTGCAGAAGATTTGAAAATATTAAAGGAACAGAAGAAGATTATTGAAAACAGTGCAATTAAGTATATGTGTACAATTAAGCCATTCTTAAATGCACAGGAAAGAGGCTTTATCAGTTCACTACCTCTTGGACATGATAAGTTATATTCAAAACGAATGCTTACAACAGAGAGTCTTGGAGTATTCATTCCATTTGATGAAGTAAACCAGTTTGACAAGAACGGTATTTATTATGGAATCAATGCGATTAATAAGTCGCTTATCGTATATGACAGAACAAAGGGTATGAATTATAACGGTCTTGTACTTGGTTCTTCAGGTTCAGGTAAGTCACTTAGTGCAAAACGTGAAATGACAAGTGTTATTTTAAATAAAGATGCGAATATCTATATCATTGACCCTGATGGAGAGTATTCACCACTTGCAGATGCCTTTAATGGTACAGTGATTAATATTTCACCGGGTAACGGAGTATATATTAATCCATTTGATTTGGATATTGATAATTCACATGATACGGACTTAAATCCAATCACAATGAAGACGGATTTCATTTTTGGATTACTGGAAACAATGCTTGGTAATGGAGCATCATTATCCCCTACACAGAAAGCTATTGTAGGAAGATGTATCCAGCAGATATATAGACCATATCTTGAGCATCTGGCAGAATTACCGCCTGATAATAATGGCAGAAAGAGAACAATAGATAGGGAACACTGTCCTACTATGCAGAACCTCTTTGATGCATTACTTAGTCAGCCACAGGCAGAAGCACAGAACTTGGCACTTGTAATGGAGACATATACAACAGGAGCATTTGATACATTTGCACACAGAACAAATGTTAATATAGATAACAGACTTGTAGTGTTTAACATCAAGAACATTGGTACTAATCTTAAGGAGCTTGCCTTAAAGGTATGTATGAATGAAGTATGGAACAGAATGGTAAATAACAGAAGAGATAATAAGTGGACATGGTTCTATGTAGATGAGTTTCATCTTCTTCTGTCTAATAAATCTACATCAGAGTTCTTAAAATCTATATGGAAAAGAGCAAGAAAGTTCTACGGAGTTCCAACAGGAATCACACAGAATGTAGAAGATTTATTAGCAAGTCAGGAAGCAAGAGCAATTATTAATAATACATCATTTGTATATATGCTTAACCAGTCATCTATGGATAGAATTTCATTACAGGAATTACTTAATCTGTCTAATAGTGATGTAGAGTATATTACTAATGTAGAACCGGGTCACGGTATTATCTATACAGGACAGCAGACAATTCCGTTTGAAGATAATTTCCCGGTAAAGACTAAGCTGTTTGAAATTATGACAACGAAGGCGGTAGATGACATCTAAATTAATTCTGAATTAATCTAATGGGAGTAGGCTAATAGCTTACTCCTATTTTTTATGCCTAAAAAGCAGATAAATCCACATCTTAAAATAAATTTCCCCACACTATTATAAATATAAATATTTTTTTAAAAGAGAGGAATGGAGTATATATGGCAACAGAAGATTGGAGCAAGTTTTTTAATCAGGATATCAATTCACCTAAGACTCTTGAAAATAAGGAATTAGAAATAGAAGACAATCGTAATAACGATATTGTACAGACAAAAGATATAGAAGACACAGATGAAGAGGGATTAGCAGGCTTAACTGCAACCACCTTTAAGGAATTCTGTGACAGATTAACAGGCGTATTACCATCAGGAGAAACGAAATCAATTGTTACCTATCAGAATTACAATGTTGATTCAGTAACAGGACAGTCAAATGATACAAAACAGGAGATTATATATTCCTTAAATAAGGTAACTCCTGAAATCAGCTTTGATGAAGTTAATGCAGATTTAGTAATGGTGACATTTAAGTTTAAGACATATGATGAGCAGGAATTAAGACTATTCTGGGCTAGATTACAGAAGTGGAGAACATCTTTAAGCAAGCCTATGGAAAATGGAGAAATTCCTATATTTACGCTTCATTTCTTAGAGAGGGAGAGTATAGGAAGCGGAGATAAAGGAGAAGATTACACAATACTGGAGTGCAATATTATTAACCCATTAATATGTTTCCTTACAAGAGAGATGCCAACAATGGAAGCTATAGATATGGAAACTGAAAGTGGGGCAAAGACAGGTGGAAATGTAGTAAAGATGTTATGTGCTACTGAATGTACAACCTTCACTGTCAGAAACGATTTGGATATAAATGCGATTAAAGCTGAAGTAGAGCGTGAAATAGAAGATGAAAGATATATTAATGCTGAAGCAGAAGGCTATATAAATGATACGGATGATACAGCATTATAGGAGTAAAGGGTTATAATCATGGGATTAAATAGTGAAATCTATAACTTATCCGGCGGAACAATACAGATAGGTTCGCTTAGTAGTGAAAAAGGAAAAGGAAATCTTGTAAAATCATTAGCATCTGCTTCATACAATTATGCTGCAAGTGGAGCAAGAGACAGAGACCAGAATGCTTTTTATGATAATTATATGAGAGCATATAATACAGGAGCAGTAATTGCTTCAGTAATGCATACAAGTAAGGAGCGTACAGCTGAACATGCATTTAATTCAATCAACTGGAATAATAAGACAACAAAAGCCAGTATGGAGAGAATGGGAGTATTATCATCTTCAGCTAATGAAAAGTTTAATGATTTTGCTACGAAAACCGGCCTTAATAAAACACAGCAGTCTCAGCTAGAATTTACAGGGCGGACACTTTCCAAGGATGAGAATTTAGGAGTTATAAACAAAAATAAATTAGGAAACCAGACTCTTAATGATACAAAAATGAATAATCACACTGTCAATGCTACAATGCGAGACATGTCTATTAAAGCACAGAATGAAACCGCAAAAAATGCATCAATTATGACAGCCCATACATCAGTGGGAAAGAGAGCCAATCTTGCGGAAATAAGAGATAAGCAGGTTACATATTTAAAGAAAGTCAGCCTTACAGGTGATTTTGACGGTTCAATAAAGAGTGCCAAGGCAGAGATAAAGAAGAATGAAGAGGCTATAGCCAGTCTTCAGAATATGCTTAACCAGCCAAATCTTACCAAGGATGCAAAAGATAAGATAAAGCAAAACATAGAGAAGTATAAAAATAATATCACTGATTTCAATACATATATAAATACAGGAGCAAAAGCAAATATAGGTGTTGATAAAGGAAAAGGATACAGAGCGCACGGCAGACAGATGGTAATGCGTAACTTTATCGGTAATGATATGTATAGGGGTATAGCTTTTTATAAGGGAATATCAAAGGTTGCAACAACAAGTGTTAAGACGGCAATGAAGTCATCTGTCGGAGCGACAACCACATTAGTTAAAGGTGCGGTATATGCTCCTACAAAGATAGCAAAGAAAGCTGCTCCTAACAGTAAATTTGCTAAGGTATCAGAGGCTATTTATCAGGGAACAGACAGTGTTAAAAATACAGCCTATAAGCATATTGACCGTTCCAAGATGAGTAAGGAAGCCAAGAAGAATGAAAAGCGTAATAAAAGATTGGCTCATAGAGAGAAAGCTAATAAAAGATGGGCTAAAAAGGGAGATAAGCTTAATAGTAAAATCGTTGATGCAAGAAGTACAGGAAATGCAAAGAAGCTTGCCAAGCTGGAAAAGAAACAGAAAAACTTTGTAAGAGCAACAGGTTTAAGAAACAGAAGACTTGCAAGACTTGATAATGCAAGAATAATCAATGCAAGGATAAATGGAATAATACATGCTCCACAGAATGCATTAAAAGGAGCAAAGAATGTTCCTAAGAGATTTGCAAAGTATATTACAAGGAAGCCAAGAGCAGCAGTAGGAAGATTTGTAAATTCAATAAAGAAGAAAATTGAAGGTTTCTTAAAGAAAACAGGACTTGCTGCAATAGGAGCTGCTATTGGGGGAATAGCTACAACATTTATGTCTTTCCTTCCATTTATTATTTTGATTTTAGGATTAGGAGCATTTTTTGGAGCAAATCCTGCTTCAGAGCTTGCTGAAGAGTTAAAAAATATAAATTACATACAGCTTATAGTAAATGAAACCTCTAATACATTAGGAAGGCAGTTTACAAATACAGCTATAAAGCAGGCAGAGACTTATTATTTAACTCCCGGTAATACCATATCAAGTAAGAAATATGACTGGACAAGAAGTGTAGAAGATGCAACCTTACAGAATATATGGGCTTCAGAGGACATGAATTATAGTCAGCCTAATTTAAGACATGAACAGTTAAAGGGAGTATCTGCTAATCTTGTACCAATAGTATCAATGATGCATTATAGATTTCAGGAAGATATTAACTTTGATAATTACTACACAGCAAAGGGATATGTGTTCTTTATGTATGTAAGAACAAGAGATATAGCATTTTTAAATGATGATGATGAAAGTAACGATAAGTATGCATATACTTATGATACAGTAACAGATTGTCCTGATGAAGATGTATTTACATCAATGTCATATGATGAGGATACACATGTAGTTACAAGGGAAGAAAGCAAATGTAATAATGTCTATATACATGGATATACCTCTGATTATAATAAGAGTGTTAATCAGAAGAGAGCGCAACTTAGTTCATGGCTTAGTAAAGCAAATATAAATCTTGGCATATCAGCGGGGTCAGGTGAGGCTAATGGAGTATTTATAGGGCATAATGCTCCTTCAGACAGTCATGGAACGTGTGATAACTATGCTGTTTATAGAGGTGATTTAGAATGTGGAAAAGAAGAGCATAACCATGAAGATTCAGGAGAATATGAAGGCTGGGATTGTGGAATGGAAGAACATGTTCATAATGATAATTGCTATGAATGGGTAGAAGATAGAATATGGGATGGAACATACAATGATAGTATCCATGAAGAAACCGAAGATTGTTATGAATGGCGTGATGAGATAGGGTATAATATATATTATGAATGTGGAGAAATAAGAAGAGCTACAGAAGATGATTATAACGATAATCCTGACGCATATAGTGAATGTTTATATGCGGATTCTGATTTCCATACAAAAGACCACTCTGACCATAGTATAAAGAGAATATCTGAATATGTTATAGAAAAAGACGCAAAAAAAGTAATGGTATGTGATGGACACCATGAACATGATGATAGCTGTAAAAACTATATAGATTATAGCTATTACAATTATGATAATCTTATTTGTGGTAAAACTGAACATACACATGATGATTGTACATGGGGTTGGATAAAACCTGACGGAAGCTTATGTACAACAGAAGCACATACACATGACCCTTGGAAATCTGAAAGTGACGAAGGCTGTTACAATACGGCATATGTATGTAAAGGACACTGTGGCGGTCATATAAAGCCTTCCATAAACCTTATCATGGATATGGAATTTAAAACACTAATGGAAAAGGATTGTTATAAGATAACATTCTTCCTTGCAGAGAGTGATTTTGAACATCAGAGTACTGAAGGTACAAATACTATTGATGAATGGAAAGAGAAGTGGATAAATCAGCAGAAGGTATGGTTCTATCCTATTCCAAGCTCACCTAAAGCAGCCCTGCAATGGGGAAAGAATAAGGTAATATCTACAGTTGCTAAATTTGGAAGCTGGATATCAGGAAACGGATGGACATTATCTACAAAGAAATTCTCTACTCAGGATGAAAACGCAGAAGACCCGGATGATATCTTTAAGTTTAAAGGCTGGGGAAAGAACTATAAATATGGGGATAATGATAATTACAAACTATATGAAGATGTATATTCAGAAATGCATGATTTATATGGAGATTATAAGGGAAGCACAATTCCTGATATGTACAATATTACATGGAAAGGCAGATATCAGCAGGCAATTGAAATCTTTGAAAGTTTTGAAGTGTCATTCCCATTCGGATTTAACATGGTGCCTGATGCTGAAATGAAGAAATCCGTACTGGCATCCATAAAGAAATACAACTCCGGATTATCTGAAAACAGAACACAGCTTATAACAAATGCATTGAATGCAGTAGGAGAGTTCTATTATTCAGAGAGTAAAGGCGGACAGTCTGCTAATGCTGGGGTAAATGCTTACCAAAATGGTCTTTATAATAAGAGTGGACCAGCTATGAGTGATTCGTTTGTATTAGGAAGATTATATAATCTGCCGGGAATGAAGCGTGAATATGGACAGACAGGACAAGACCTCTTTAACAATGGTAATTTTGACCATAGAACAAAGAGAACCGGTGATATTTTAGTAAAAGAAGATGGTAAGATGGCTATATATATTGGACATCTTGATAAGATTGATAAGTATATAGTCGGTACTTCTACAAACACAACTCCTTCTAAATGGAAAGAAGAAGGTGAGGGTAATTATATAATCGAGTGCAGTGAAGAATATGGCGGTTCAGTTCTAAGAAGGATTACTGACAGCGATTTAAAGATGTACAGAGTTTTAAAAATTGCAAATTATTAATTAGAAGACAGGATTGTTTCCTTAATAGGAGATGGTCCTGTTTTTTATGTTAAGGATTTTACATAAATAAAGCTAAGAAAATAAAAATATAGATTGTATTTTAAAAAATACAAGAATTTTTTCCTGAATGAAAGACTTCTTACACTATTCAAAATATAAAGATATATTTTTGCTTATTTTCAAGTCTGTTTTCTAACTGATTAAGATAACAATACTAAATATAAGGTAGGGGAAATAGAAGAAAAGAAAAATAAGAGGGCGGCAGATTATTGTACTTACTATACAATGCTGTTAGCTATCTGGAAATGGGAACAACCAGTATAAAAAAATTGGTCCGACATAGCCTAACTAATGAGTATGTCCGGTGACAGTTGTACGCATGTTATCACAACTGGAGAACGAAAGAGGTTGAAAACGGAAGATGACCCCGAAAGAGTAATAAACTCTAAGCCTAAGTAGGGTTAAAGATAATCACAAATATATGAAAATTATATATATGAGGTATATGGAAATTAATAGTAAATATGTAATTATCTCCTATATGGTTAAAATTATCCCGTGGTTGTGGCGAATGGCTAACGGTGTGAGCTATGGTAATAAGGCTCAAGGACTTATACAGATAATGATATAGTAATATATCAGTGATTGCGATATGGATATGATTTTATTTATGAAGATACAGGTAGTCTTTATAAATAGGAGAGTAGAAGTAGGACAGTCATAGGGAAACCTTACGCAAGTGGATTGACCGTAGGTGCTTGTAGAAAGTATACTTATGAAGCTTATATTGATAAGTAAAATACATATTATTATTAATAGGAGAAACGAAAGGTAATAACTGATGAAATAAAGAGACCGGCACAGTCTTTGTATCTTGCCTGTAAAAGATACAAGAGTAATCAGTAATTATCTGAAACCAATGGATTAATAATGGTGGGTATATGAAAGACAATATATAGTAACATGAGACTGATAACAACAGACGATGCTGGCTGATGGAAAGTGCTTATTTAATTCTGAATTCAGAATTGACTTAAGACTATTCTAAAAGAATTAGAAAGTATAGTTGTGGCGTAGTAGTTTTTCGTGACATAGGACAACTGCGCCCAGCACTCAGCAAGGTATCCGGAAAGGTGCAAAACCAACAGCCTCCACTAAGAAAAAAGCAATCTGAAAAACAGACAGCCCAACAGTCCAAAATAGAAAATAGACCAACAACAAATCTAAAGAAATAGTAATCTGCAAATCCAATCTGATAATGAAAAATTAATATAGATATATCTAAAATCCAAAGAAAATAGAAACCGTCTATATCCAGTCAAAAGGAAACTAAAAAAATCCAAAGATATAATACAATAATAGATAAACAGCTTCTTAAGCAATAAATGCAAACCACTATTACAGTAAAGGGCATTTAGATGTTAAGGGAAAATAAGGAGCTAAGATATGAGTTTAATGAATTTAACAGAAGCAATCAGCAATGATAAGGTAACAACAAAGATAGATAAGGTCCTAAAAGATATTAATAAGACATTTAATAGTGAAGATGTAAGTCTTTATTATATACCAAAAGGAATTAGTCATAATACAGAAGATTATCTGGTAATAAAGACTAATGCTGATAGTATTTATTATGAATGTAAATTAGATACAGATATACAGGGATGTATAATTAACAGAAATCCTTATGAATTAATAAGTAAGGTATCAGATACCATTAATGATATATATAATGAAGAAGCAAAGATGATAACAGATACAGTTATTGTTGATTTGCTTGATAATTTAAAACCTAATCAGAGTGTTGTCGAGATAGAAGCTGATAAGGAATTTAAACCTGAAGCTGATAAGATAAAGGATACATTGGATAATGTATTAGAGAAGATATCCTTACCTGCAAGAAGTAATAATAAAGAAGGATTTACAACTACAGATAAATTGGATGCTATAGATAAGGTATTAGAAGATTCATCATATAATAAAGTATACAGTACAAAGAACTGTGTTATTTATGGTAAGTCTGTTCCTAAAAAGGGAGATAAATGTATATTAGTAAGCAGTCATGCAGATATAGTATCAGGAATAACAAATGTAAGCAGTGAGTATAAGGACAGGTATTATCATGGTACATATGATAATTTAGGAACAAATGCAAGTGCTGTAAGTATCATGTTAAATGATAATAAGCTGATAGATAATAATGTTTACTTTGCATTTACAGCTGAAGAAGAAACCGGTCTTTGTACAGGAGCAAAGGATGCTTTTACATTTATAACAGAAAAAAGCCGGATTAATCCTACATGTATAGCATTAGATGTGACTGATGAAGGATATGAAGAGAATGAACTTATATCTATAGAAGGCTTAAGAGGAAGTAAACAGATGCAGACTATGTTACATGATAAGCTGGTTGAACTTGACGGAGACAGTTTAAGTTTTGGTGTAACAAAGGCTTCTTCTAAGGAATATACACCATTTGAAGATGCTTATATTACATGTGATTATACAGAGTTTGATGAAGGTTTATTTTATGGTAAGAATTTAAAACAGAATGCATTCAGTTGTTGTTTACCGACAGACGGATATATGCACAGTAACACAGGATTAAATGTAAAGGAGAGTGTATTTATAGGATATATATATTCCTTAGATACATTATTACAAACACTTACTAATACACTGGACAAATCTAAGATTTCAGATATAAAGGCTTTTAAGGATTATTTGGTATATAAGACAGAGCAGATATCAAAGACTCCTGCTCCACAGTTTAAAAATAATTTTCCTTTATATCATCAGTCATGGGGAATGGAAGAAGAGATTTACGAAGATGAAGGATATAATGATTATAGTGAGATGGCAGATGCACTTATGAAAGATGAAAATGGAGCAATAATAGATGAAGAGGCTTATGAGTATGCTTATGAGACACTTATGGATTTTGCTTCTTCATATCCTGATGATTATGATACCTATATATCAGATGTAATTGAAGTATATGGAGATGTACCGGAAGAGATTGCAAAGCAGGCTTATGATGAATTTTATGGATTATGCTTTGATGATGATATCGAATATGACCTTTAACATAAAAGACTGTTTTCCCTTATAGGGATATCAGGAAGTAGAAAGAGACATTGGATTAACCGGTGTCTCTTCTTTTTCTGTCTAAAAATTTTCTTACACTATTAATAGTAGTTAGAAAAATAAAAATTCATAGTAGGAAGATAAAGAAGGATATAAAGAATGAAGAAAAATAAAAAGATAAATATTGGTTTACTCCTGACGGGGATTATTACTTTTATATATAGTATTTTAGGTTTTTCTCACTATAATACTATATGTTTTGCAGATGATTCAGAATTAGAAGCAGAAAAAGCGACAGTGTGCTTGGATTCAGGACATGATTATAAGCATACAGGAGCGCAAGGTTTTGGACTTAGGGAAGAAGAGATAAATTTTAAGATAACAGGATATTGTAAGGATTATCTGGAAGCTAACAGTAATATAAATGTTGTTCTTACACATGATACATTAGAGTGTCCATATCCTGATACTCCTTATGAAGACTGTAATTATGAAAGAGTAGTACAGGCAAGGAATGATAATGCAGACCTCTATGTAAGTATACATGTAAATGCAGAGAGTACCGGAACAAGCAGCGGAGTACACTTTATATATCCACAGACTAACTGGATGGATAAATATAATGTATTAGGCTTACAGTTTTTAGACAGTCTTAAAAATAGCGGTATACAGGAGATTATGCCAATAACAAAGTATTATACAAGAGATAGTACAGATGATGAAGAAAACAGTACTAATTTCTATCCTGATGAGAGCAGGGCTGATTATTATGGAGTAATCCGATATAGTAAATATATGGGATTTTTAGGAGTAATTATCGAACATGGGTTCATTACAACTAAGGAAGATAATGATTATCTTACCAATGAAGACATTTTAAAGGCTTTAGGAGAAGCTGATGCTGTAAGTATAATTGATTATTTTAATAAGCAGGGATTTAATACTGAAAAGGAAAAACCTGTATCAGAAGCTTCTGCTTCTAATGATACCCCAATTAGGTCTTTAGACCATTTAAAGAAGATTATAATAAATCCTGTTATGGATAGATACAGCCTGTTATTAGTAAAGATAACTCCTGCAAAGGATAATACTTATTTTTCTATGGAGAATGCAGTTAAAGATAAAATAGTTCGTTGATTTTAAATAGTATAGATACACAACTTAAATGAATACTAAAACAAATATATGAAGCAACTATGGTTTTTTAATTATAGCTGCTTTTTTATTAGAAAAAATTTATAAATATTCTACATATTTCTCTGATTTTAGTTAGTGTTTATACACTATTTAAGTATAAGGTATCTGCATTATATTATAAAGTAATATAGTGCTTCATTAAAAAACGAAAGGAATTAGATTATGAGAAAGACAGATTATGTAGAAGCAGTAATGGATGAAGTAGAAGAGTTCCTAAGTATTAATGATATTTCAGATGATTATGAATTATCAGCAGCTAATGTAACAGGAACAGCACAGCCTGTATTAATTGTAGAATATCCGGACAATACATGCAGAGCTTATAACATTCCTTACAGAGAAGAGCTTGTTAATGCAGCTGAAGAGCTATCAGACCTTAATGTATCGACACTTATGAGCGATGTTAATGGTGACATCATGGCATATGAAGCCGACAGAGACAGAGATTCTGATTACGATGAAGACGAGGATTATGAGGATGATGACTCATATGAAGAAGATGATGATTATGAGGATGAAGATGAGTATGAAGAGGATGATGATTACGGACTCTATCATAACAAGGATTACTACAAGGACTATGATACAGACTATTTAGATGAGTTTACAGAAACAGCAAAGGAATGGCTGCATGATTATAAGGTTAATAATCCAGATAAGGTCATTGATGAGTCAGCTATTGATTATGAGAAGTTAAATGACATCTATCAGAATAATGATGCATCCTTCCATAAGACAATGAAGACAGAGATTTCAAAGCTTACAAGGGATTATACAGAAGATTATTATGAAGACTACGATACTGACTATGCTGATGAATTTGAAAACATGGCAAGACAGTATATTAAGGATAACCGCAATAATCTTTCAACAGATTATGAAGAAGTTGCAGAGTGTGTTGATTACGAAGAGCTTAATGAAGAGTATCAGGAGAATGATTTATCATTCAGAGAGACAATGATTGAATACTTATCAGAGCTTGGAGTATTAGATACAGCTGAAGAACATACAGCACAGACAGAGCATAATGAAGATGCAGGGTATGAACCACCTGTAGCTTTCGAGCTTAGGTCATATTCAGAATTAAATTCTTCTGAATATCGAAAATTTGATGAATTCCGTTTTTCAAATAGTCTTATAAATAATCTATACACTGTTTTACCAATTAGCCCTGTAGTATCTGGTAATTTTATGGATATGTCAAGAGAAGAAGTACGAAAGACAATTATGGAAGATACATCTATTAAGAAGAATGAAGATGGTATCTTTGAGATTACATCAAAGAGTGATAGCAATGTAACAGGTGTACTTCTTTTTATGGATGAAATCTTAGATAAGTTATCACAGGATAATACATATAGATTTTTCCGTATAGGAATTCCACATGAAGGAAAGATACTTGTAGAATATGATTTACCGATTGCTTTAGTTCCAGATTTCACAGATAAATTATCTGAAGAGTATGAAGCAGCAAGAAATGACGAATATGAAGATATAAAACCCATTACAGCAGATGTTTGCTGTGTGGATATAATTACTAATGAGGTACATATGGTTGAAAACTCAAGACATCAGGAATCTTCAAATGAAGAAGATGAAGAGCAGGGCTGGGATATTGAATTCTAGTTATGAGTTCGGAGTGTAGAGTGCGGAGTTAGAATTTTAGGATTTAATATTTGAAGCAAACATAAAGAAGAGTTAAGGGCAGAAATTAAAAAAGCTGTCCTTAATTTTTTTGCCTGAAAAATTTTTTTTATCCACTATTTATTCAAATGGAGATTTTGTATTAGGAAATTCACATAAGGAGAAATAGGAAGATGACAGATAATTTCATAATTACAGGAAACCTTGAGAGTGAAAAGATTGAACAGTTGATTTCCAATATCAAAGAAGAGGGAAATTCATCAAATTTAATCATTACGGATGTTAATTCTACTATAAAGAAGGCAACAGAACAGGACTTTAAAAGAAAAGGCTATAATGTGCAGACAATAGATATAGCTGGTTTAAAAGCAGGAAATTATAATCCTTTTGAGTATTTAGATACTGATAGTGATATAGAGTTATTTGCTACTGATTTTATAGACAGCCAGATACAAGAGCATCAGGATTTATTCTGGGTAGTATCTGAAAAGGCAGTATTTGCAGGTATATTAATGTATATGGTAAGAACAAACAGACCTAAAACATTAACAGAAGTAGAAAATATAAATGGGGAGTTATATAAGGATATAAGGTATCTGGAAGAGATAATAAAGTATTCATCTAAAAGTGTTGCATCAACTCTTCAGACCATTAAGAGAGAAGATGTCTTGAAGTCTATATGCTTATCATTGAGAATGCATTTAAAAGCAGAAGGTGAATTTGGAGAGAGTAATTCATATAACCTTAGAGAGTTCAATAAGAAGAAAACAGTTTTATTTATAGAGTTTTCAGATGAAGAAGATACTTCTAACTGGATGGTAAAGTATATTATATCACAATTAGTAAGACTTCAGATAAAAGGTAAGGAAAATAATGAGCCTATAAAAAATGTACTTATTGTATTAAATGATGTTATGTTGAATGATTTTATTAAGTCAGGGGAGACTGTAAACTTAGCTGCTTATATGGCATCTGGCAGGAAATACAATATGGCTTTTTGCTTATATTTAAAGTCAGCAAACCAGTTGACAGATAGATATAAGGATACGGCATACATTTTGGAGAATATAGGGGCAATATATGAAGGAACTACTATGAAGAAAATCCGTTAATTTATCAGTAAATATAATTTTATAGAGCTTATAAAATTTTTTAAAGAGGATTATTTATGTATTGGGAAGAAATAAGTGAAAAAAAATGGAATAGCGGGAAAATGTATAGAAGCTGGGATGTTACTGATATAGCGCAGGAGAAAACAGAGCATCCTGTTATATATTTTGATATGGATGGGGTATTAGCCGAATGGAACTGGGCTAAATCAGACGAACATCCGGATGGAGTAACAATGGAAGAGGTATTCAGTCCGGGATATTTCAGAGGTTTAAAGCCCATAGATGAATATATAGAATTAGCAAATACCTTACATAGTAAAGGAGCAGATGTAAGGATTCTTAGTAAATCATGTTTTATGGCCATAAAGGAAAAGTGGGAGTGGTTACAGGAGAATCTTCCATTTATAAAGAAAGAACATGTATATTTTGTGCCTTTAGATGAAGAAAAGACCGGTTTTGTACCTGAGATATCTGATTATGATGTATTAATAGATGATTATAACCCTAATCTGGAAAATTGGACAGGTATACCTATAAAAGCCATTACGGATAAGAATACAATTAATCCAAGGTTTAAATGGATAGAGCAGGACAGTCCTGTATTTAAAAAGACAGATGTTATTGCGTATGAAATGCTTAATGTATTAAAGCAGGAGCTAAAGGTTACAGTAGATGCGTCAGTAAAAGAAGTAAGAACAGACAGGCTTTTTGACATCTATAATATGAACCTTGTAGGGGCTGATGAATTTATAAGTTTATGTGATGCTATAGGGCTTTGTAGTAAAGGTATTAATATAGATAATATAAACTGGGATAGCCTTATAAATACAGAAGATGAAATAACAGATAAAGACTTAGATACAGAGAGGTAGATAGTATGGATAAAGACGGAATCCTTGTGGATAGAAGAGCATCATTAAGGTATATATGGATTTTTGTAGCATTATTTTCAGTAGTATCAACGGTTGGTATTCTTACAGGGATTGCTTCAAAGCCTGAAGATATTTTTCTATTAATCCCGATATCAGTTATTCTTGCTGTTATTTCTATGATAATAGCAGGCATTTGGACTAAAATAGAAGACCGCTTAAACCTTAAAAAGAAGCTTAAGAAAGACAATCAAATAAAATAGGGAATCATAATAATAGCTGTCTGAAAAAGGACAGCTATTTTTTATGCATAAATATAGATATTTAGCGGTTTGTAAAGATTATTCCCCCCACTACTTAATATGAAAATAGCCAAGATAGTAACAAATTAATGAAAGGAATGAATGATTATGGTTAAAGACAGGGCAATAAGAATGAGTAAGGATATCTTATCAGACTTAAATATAGAAGCAACAAAAGAGAATACAGAGAAGATTCTTAGCGTATTAAAGAATTATTCAGTATTAAAGACAGATAAGATGGCTGATTATGAATGTGAAGGACAGATAGAGCTTGAAGATTATCTTGAGAGTTTGGAAGAGAATGAACTGGAAATGTAACAAGAAGGAAAAGGAGCAAAAAGATTATGGCAGGATTATTTATTACAGGAAATAAAGAACATAAGAACATAACAGGAAATATTATAAATACAGAGGATTATCTGTCACGAGGATTTAATATAATTGTAATGGCTATGGCTAAAAATGAAGAGTTTGTAGCTAATAGCTGGAAGAGTGATTTGAATAGGATAAATGATAAATTTGATGACTTTTATAATAAGATATTTAAGGATGGGGGGATTCCTGTTTATAATAACAGGGGAGAATTTGAAGGCATAGCTTATAAGGGTGCATATTATATTAATCTCAATAATAAGGAAGTATTAGAAGCTGTATTGAAAGAAAATAATATTACAACAACAGAAAAGCTGGAATTAAACCCTATAAAATGGCAGGATTTATCTATTGCAATTAATATATTTGATGATTATTTAAAGTATGGATATGATAATAAACTACAGGCTTTACAAAAGAACTATCCAAAGTATGTATTTAATAACCTTATGTATTTAAGAACGGCTGATTTTAAAAGGAATAGAGATAAGGATACTTTAAAAGGGTTTATTAAGAGTTGTAATGATTTAGGTTTATCAGATAAGATATATGAAAGACTTACTGTAAATGAAGCCTTGCTTAAAAGTCTTAATTATGATTATCATTATGAACTGATAGATGAATATGATATCTATGCATTAATTAAAGAAAGAGATGTAGATGTATCCTTTATTAATGCTAATTATAAGGATAAAGCAAAGGATACCATAAGACAGATAAAGGATGCAGGACAAGCTTATATCAATACAGATAAAGGCAGATTTTATCTTCCTATTATAAAGACAAATGAACCTGATGGGAAATATATGTCCTTTTCTGAAAGTGAGGGAGTAATAAATAAACTGCCTATAGTTGTTGAGTATGAATCAAATGGTATCAACTATGCGGATATTTTCCAGACAGAAGAAGTCATTGGAAAGAAAATAGATTTTAATATGCTGTGTTCAAGAACAGGATATAATATCCCATATGAATTTACAGACCCAAAAACCGAGAATAAGCAGTACGAAAATGAATATGAAATGTAATGATAATAACAGATGCGGTTATGTATTAATTATGATACAATAATTGTATCTGCTTATTATTATTTAAAAAGAGAGGTAACAAAGATATATGGGATTATTATTTGGAAAGAAGAAACCTAAACCAGAGTCTAAATATGACGGTAATGCAAGGCGTTATGATAAGGAATTTAAGGTGTATGAAAGAATTGTGCATGATGACCTTCGCTTTGATAAAAATGATACAGAAAGAGAAATACAGAAGAGGTGGATAGAATATGAAACACGCCCTAATCAGTTCAAATGGGATTATGAACGAGTAGTAGAGGCAGAACGATGGTTAAAGGTAGATGAAGAGGGTATATCAACGCATCCGGACAGATTCACTGAAGGATATATGGCAGAGACACCTGAAGCATATCAGAAGCGTATGGAATATACGGAGAAAATAAGGGAGCATATAAAGAGTGTACTTAATAAAGAAGGAGATGACACTAGTTTAACTCCATATGAAAGAATGTTCCACAGACAATACTATGCAAAAGCCAGAAGAGCCAAGAAGATAGCTGATTTTACTAATCAGGATTATGCAATAATAAGAGAGAGTATAAGAGACTTCTATGATTATTATAAAGGAGAGAACCACTGTATAATTACTCCTAATTATGTAATAGAAGCATGGTTATTGATAGCACAGCATGTATTTTATGATAATGAAGGAGTATCAGATGATATAAAATTCCTTAGTGGAAATATAGGCAGTTTAGATATGGCATGTCGTATAGCTTCAGTCTGGGATGATTCAAAAGATAATTTATCTACTATGAATGAAACAGTCCATGATGAAAATGATAACAGTTTTTGTCCGGGATTTGAATTTAAAATATTAGACCCTACGGATGAAGAGTATAAAAAGCAGCTTGAAGACTATGTACAGAATACATATGGGTATGATTTTAGAAAGTTTGATACAACCTTCAGCTTAGGTACAGCTAAGATGATTGTGAATGATGCTATAAATAATGGTATTGACCGTGGATTTATTACATATGATATACAGGAAAAGGAGCTTATGAAAATCCTTAAAATAAGATATGACAGAAAGCTTACTAAGGAAGAATTTCTGGAATTATCGGATTATGGCAAGGATTTAGTTGTTAAGGAAGCTATAAGAAATAATATCGGAATTATGATGTATCCTGAACCTGTTAAATTTGACTTGAATAAATTAAGAGATGATATTGAGTTATTTGCCAGACTTGATATACAGCAGAAATTACACCTTACTCATACAGAGATGATGAAAAACATCAAGACAAAGGATGGAATTGATGTTATGAAGTGTGATGATGGTACATCAATGGGAGTTAGCCCTTTTCATTGGGCTTTCGGACTTAATTACAGTGGATATCGTAATGAGGATAAACATTTATTTGAGGATAGACACTTCTTATATTACTATGATAAGAATAATAAAGCTCATAAGATGAATATGTTTTATAAGTGTGAGGGAAATTCTAAAGTCATAGATGATAAAAGCTGTGATATCATCTCTTTAAAGGAAATAGAATATCGCTTCTTATTAAGACGGATGACTGTAGGATTACCTTATTTAACTAAAGAAAACTACAAGAATTATGAAGAATTTGGAGCAGGAAACTTCTATAAAGCTAATCCGGAAACGGGTAATGTTGTAACAAATATTAAATATGCATCTTATAAGAGTACTAAGGATAAATATAAATACTTACAGACGGTAGATAAAGATATAAGATGGTTAAAGGAGACTGAACTGGGTGTAGATTATAGAGAAGGCGGATTAGGCGGTTTATATAGTGATGAAGCTGATAAATACGGTTACTGGGGAAAAGATGCTGTATGCTTCTCTGAAACTGTCCGTTCATGTATAAAAGACCTTGGTGTTTCATTCAGCATAAGCGATTATATTGATGATACAGATAATTATGACCGTCTTATTAGTCTTCGTAAGACAACTGAGAGAGATTTTACCAATAATGAATTGAGTATAGCTTCTGAAGATGAAGAGCATACACTTTAATTTCAAAGAGAGTTAAGGGAATTTTCCTTTAGCTCTTTTTTATGTTTTTTTTGATAATTTTTTACTATATATTGTTGTTTTTTATAATTTTGCCCCTAAATATGGTAGTAATTACACACTATTTAAGTAGATAGAGATTTAGACTTAAATAAGCAGGTGATTATTATGTTAGGTAAACAGCATTTATTATTTGGAACAGTAACAGGAATAGCGACAGTGATTACTCTTAATCAGTTAGGAGTTATAGATGAAACAGGGATGTATGAATTTACAGGTATGGCTATGTTAGGCAGTTTACTACCGGATATAGATATGACAACCTCTACTATAGGCAGAATCCTTAAGCCTGTAAGTTTCATTTTATCAAAGTCTATAGGGCATAGAACCTATACACATGATGTATTCTTAAATATTATCTTATGTGTTATTTCAATGCTCTATATGAAGAATAACTATATGATGTATCTTCCATTAGCTACAGGCTTATGGTTTGGTATCTTTGGACACTTATTATTGGACAGCTTTACAGTTAATGGATTGCCTGTATTATATCTGTTTAATAAGAAGAATATACATATCTTACCATATAGGTTAAGAGTATATTCCAGTGAGGATAATGCTAAATATCTTACGGTTTTATTAATTGCTGTGGGTATTGGAATTAATCTTCTGGTACTAAAGAATACAGTAGGACTTACATTTTAATATAGATATGTATAAGAAGACTATGGACTGGGTTTCATAGTCTTTTTTTTAAAAAAATATTTTTGATATTTTCTTTTGAATTTTTCTTGTTTTTTTATCTTAAAAAAAATTGCTTTCCACTATTAGAATATAAACTGATTGAATTTTCCACCTTTATTTTTAATCAGTTTAATTTTAAACAGGAAAAGGAGAGAGAAAAGTTATGCATGACATAATTGAGCATTACGGAAAGGTTGTTATTGCATTATTTGCAATCGTTGCAGCACTTGCTATTGCAGCTATTGTAGTTACACAGGTTACAACATCGACCAAGAAGGCTACTACTGACCTTGATACAAAGTATAAAGACCCAGCTAATGAGGCGGTAAGTAAAGGAGATATAGATACTCCATAAGATGGGTAAGGTTTTAGAAAAGTAGCTAATACTATTTATATTTAAGAGAGGGGATTAAGGAATAAGACCTATGAAAAGATTCCTTTTTCTTCTCTCTAATTTCTTTTAAAGATATGAGAATAGTAAGCAGAAAGGAAATTCAAGAAGTGGAAGGAGATACAAAGTAATGGATAATAGGGTTGATAAAGAAAAAATGAGCTTTGATGAAATAATAGAAGCACAAAAGAAGGATTTATTTTCTGAAATAGAAGAATACTTATCGAATGATAAGATAACGGATATAGAGTGGGATGGCTGTAATTTATGGCTTACTGAATTAGGAAAGGGTTGTTATAAGGTGGATAAGAAGCTCACACCACAATTTATAGCTAATTTATCAATCAGGCTGTCCAATATAATGAAGGTTAATTTCAATACAGCAAATCCTGTAATGGAAGCACATACGGAAGACTTACGAATAAGCATCTTCCATGAGAGCAGAAGTGAATTTAGGTCACTTACTATAAGAAAGATACCTACTACATTAAGATATGACCACGAAACAATCATTAATTCCGGAATGATGCCGGAAGAACTGCTTAATTTATTAGAGAATTGTGTAAAAGCCCACAGTAACATCGTTATAGGTGGAAGACCACATGCAGGAAAGACAGAGCTGCTTAAATATTTATCAGGATTTATTCCTGCAAATGAGAAGGTTATTACGCTGGAAGATAATGCAGAAATACATTATAGACAGATACATCCGGGTAGAAAGTGTGTGCCATTTTTAGTAGATGAGAAATTTGATTATTCATCAGCGATTAAAGCATGTTTAAGACATGATGCAGACTGGTTGTTATTATCTGAAGCAAGAGGACCTGAAATTGTAGAGCTGCTTAATGCTCTTAGTACAGGAAACTTCTGTATGACAACAATACATGTAGATGGAACAAAGGATATTCCTGACAGAATGTATAACATGCTTGGTGATTCAGGAGAGAGTCCAAGATTTATAAATAATATCTATCGTTATATGGATATAGGAATGGTTGTTAAGGCAGATAAACAGGAGCATAGAATTGTCAGTGAATTGGGATTTTTTGAAAGAATATCGGTAAAAAGAAAAGACAATTTAGGAATAGAGCGTACTGAAATAGAGAATGTATTTATTCCATTTTATAACGCATATGAGGGTATAAAGGATAAAAACAATCTTCCAAAGAATTTAAAGAGACAGTTTGAAAGATTAGGAATAACAGACCCTTATAAGAGACCTGAAACTCCGACAGATATCATCTATGGAAAGGAGATAGAGAATGGATAAGACATTTAATAATATAAAGAACTATTTTTCCATAAAACAAATGAAAAAGGAAATATATGGGTATGGATATACATTATCAAAGATAAGATATATTCTGTTTGTTCTTATTGCTTTAATTTTTCCTGTAGGAATGGGCTTTTTATATCAGATGAAGCCGGGATTTATTATTATAGTAGGAGTGGTATCCGTAGTTGTTATTCCTTCCCTTATAAGAGCAAACTTTGTAAACTTGTATCAGAAACAAAGATTTAATGAAGTAGATATATATTTACATCAGATGGTATATTCCTTCCAGAAGTCGCCAAAGATTATAACGGCACTTGAAGATACAGAAAAAATTGCTACAGGTAAATTAAAAAAGACCATACAGAAGGCGTTGGATAATCTTAATACAAGTGTATCAGATGACATCTTAGTAGAAACATTAGCTATTATTGAGAAGGAATATAATAATACAAGAGTAAAAGCCCTTAATAAGTACATGATAAATATAGAGTTAAAGGGTGGAGATTATACATCTTCAATAAATATTATGCTTACTGATATAGATAATTGGATTACAAGAACATATGCAGAACAGAACGAAATAGGAAGAGTTAAAACTGCTAATATTATAGGACTTATATTAAGTCTTGGTATAGGTGCAGTAAGTTCAGCATTTTCATATGTTATGCAGAATAGTGAGTATCATTATGAAAAGAGCATTGGCGATAATATGATTTATCAGGTATGTTGTCTGATATTTCTTATAGTGTGTGTTTTATATTTTGTTTACACGCAGGTTTCATATAATCGTGACTGGGTATCAAAAGCAGTAAATGAAAAAATGATAATGAAAGACTATAAGAATGCTACAGAGTTTAATCCGAATAAATTCAGGATTATAAGTATTCCAGTTTATGCAATTATTGGTATCATTGCAGTTGCTTTATATTTTATGAAGTTTATACCATATAACGCTTATGTAGCTGCATTATTCGGCATCTTTGATATATTTATGGTCATACAGCCAACTCTTACAAAGAAGACAGCAGTAGCGAATACAAAAAGAAACATACAGGACAGCTTTTCCGAGTGGTTAAGAGATGTATCATTGAATTTACAGGAAGAACCATTACTTTCAGCAATACAGGATACCTATGAGACATGCCCTATAGTTATGAAACCGGAGCTTGAAATCTTCCTTAGTCGTATAGAGGAAGACCCTACAGCAGTTGAACCTTATTATGAATTCTTGGCAAGATTTAAGCTGCTTGATATATCCGCTGCCATAAGGAATCTTTATTCATTATCAGATGTAGACCGTGCAGATATGGATGAACAGTTATCATTACTGGTAGAACGAAATTATGAGATTATAAATAAGAACGAGCAGGCATCTTTAATAGACAGAAATTCAGTCCTTCACTTTTCAGAGTACATACCTGTAACATTTGCATCAGTTAAATTAGGATTGGACATGATTTGTCTTGTTAATCTCATGCTTTAAGGAGAAGAATTATGGAAGAGATTGTTGAAGTATTAGGAGATAGCTTAGTAGCATTATTTATAAATATAGGTATTTTAGTAACTTTCTTTATGATTTTGCTTAATATCTAATAAGAAAAGGAGTTATATTATGGGTGAAATGATAGATATATATAGCGAAACATTACTTATGATGTTTGTTATAACAGCTGCAACTCTTATTATGGGAATCATGTATAGCCAGTATTCAGGATTAATAAATACAATTTTAAACAGTATATTTGTCTCATAGGAAAGGAAAACAAATAAATGAAGAGTGTATTAGAGACATCGCTTTATCTTATTATAATGTCATGGATGTGTATAATATCCGTACAGTTTATCGTTATGAATAGTAAGATAACAAAGGTTAATGAAATATCAACATATATTGAGAACTTTGTAGAAGCAAAAGGAGAGGGTGATTCAAACAATGACTCATATCCGACTTATACATATAAGAATGTTGTAAAAGTGAAGCTCACAAGCTATAAGAAGAATGATGAAGATTTAATAGCATATACCTTTAGGGATGAAGAGACTAAGAAACAGTTTTATTATGATGATAATAATAAAGATGCAGTTGTTTTTAAAGTCGCTGATATTGGGAGTGACGATAAAGCAGGAGCTTATACAGACTGTAATATAAATGACCCTAATTATAAATATATTTTGGATTATAAGGATTATTCCAAGTATGAGACATGGTATTCAGCTACAGAAAACAATGCTCCATATGTATGTGTCTTTAAAAAGGACAGTAATGGAAATTCAAGAAAGGAAGAAACTCCTATAAATATAACAGCTGATGATTTCTATGGTAATAAGCAGGCTGTGAATGATTTTGATTATACAAGAATATTCATTCATTATACTGATAACTTTAAAAGCCAGCTTGACCAGCTTGTAGATAACTATAAGAAGCAGGGATATGATGTAGCATTCAGTTATTATGATACAACAAATAATTATGGTTATATCAGTTATAGTATCAATTATCAGCTTACACATAGTTTCTTTAAGTTTTCGACAGACCATAAGTTTAACGGAGTAGCAAGATTTCCTATAACGGGAGTAGTCGGTTCACATTAGAGAGGAGTAAACATGAGAGCAATAATTACAACAGGAACATGGTTAGCTTCAATTACTCTTATTATTCTTATACACTGTACCATTATAGGAAATAATGCAAGGGAGAGAGAAATAAGCACTGGTCTTACTGAATCTATGGATTATGCCTATGATAAGATGATAGATAACTTTTATGACCCTGATTTTATAAATTATTATATAAATGATGATGGGTCATATAATGAAACAATAGTAAATGAGCTTATGAATAGGTTCTGTGTTAATTTACAGGCTGGGCTTACCAGTGACGGAACATTAAAGGTACAGCTTCTAAATGTTAATATGGAAGAGGGTATTTTACAGTTAAGAGTAACAGAGAGCTTCAGATATCCTTATATGGGAAAGACAGGAGCATTTACCTTTGAAAAGACTTATGTGTTAAAACAGCTATAATAAGTATAATAATTGCAGTAAAAAAGAGAGTCTGATTAAAATTATCAAACTCTCTTTCTTATTATAGTTATAGTAATCTGTTTATTACATTATCTGATTTGAACCTACAATAATTTTTCATGCGTTTCTCTTTAGTATCCCCAAAGTATACAAGATAATCACATAACCCTTTAAAAGCCTCATACATTTTATCTATATCATTATTAAACAATGTTAATACTTTCTCATAAATCTCCTCATAATGTTCATTCCCTATATATTCAGTATTCTTCTGATTCATAATCAGCACCTTCCCTTACAAAATAACTTTCTCCTATACATATAGCATCTGCTTCATCATCACTTACATCAATTCCATACTTATCCTTAATGTGATTAATTGACATGCTCTTATATTCTTCTCTGGTATTTTGTTGACCGTTCTTAATGATTTCAAAGCCTAAATCCTTACGCCAGCTTTGAGGCATCTTTAGTATAAAAGTTATATTATTTATCAGGCAGTAACTAAGCACTAATCCCTGTAGCTGACAGAGCTTTTTATAAGCATACATATCTTTACTTCCATATGTATCTTCCATGATAATTACTTCCGGCTTATTTTTATCGAATATTTTATTAAGCTGTTTAATCATTTCAGATATACGATAATCAGTATTCTTTCTATGGATTTCTTTTTGTTTGTCAGTTATCTGTTTCTTTGTAAGACTATCCTTTGCTTTCTTTGTAAGTGGCTTTTCAATATTATCAGGACATAATACCTTTAAAGTTTGTAATTTATGCTTATCTATATTAAAAATAGCTACTCCTGTCTTTGTTGTGCTTCCGTCAATTGCTATTAGTCTCTTCATATGATTTTTTTATTGTTCCCTTTCATATAAACTTCCATATTTCCGAACCGGCATCCGGCATTTAAGGATATAATTTCTGTATTATTAAGTCTGTCTATGTCGGTATCCTTTAATTTATCGCCATATACCTTACCTTCTCTATACTGGATTTCTTTTATGAAAGTATCAATCTCAATGGTAGCAAGGTGTTTTCCATTTAATTCATAGACCTGTAAGACAGTAGGAGCAATCCGGCTGTATGTATCTGGATTTTTCCTTAGAAGCGTATCTAAATGCTTTATATATTCGCTTAAAATCATTATTTCTCTCCTTATTTTTTTGATATATACATAAATAGTGTAAAAAAACTTTCATTTATTGATATAAATTGCACACTATTTATATAGAAAGATTAATTAATTCTAATTAGTTCTATAAAGAAAGGATTATAAAAAAAATATGAGCAGACCATTTATGGAGATTTTAAAGCTGATAGAAGCTCATTTTAATAACGATGATGAAGCTTTTAATAATTATGCAAGGGCTATTGTCGAGTATTATAAGAAGGACGGTAATTTAGAAGGCGCAGATGAAATCTTAGAGCTTATTAAGACCGGACATATGCCTATAAGAACAAATACACCGCTTCTTTATAAAGAACCGGAGCATACAAAGGCTGTATATAGCTCTAAATCACAGGATACTGTGACTTCTATACAGGAAACAGATGATATTAAAGATGATACTAATGAACCGGATGCTATTAATGAACAGCCAAAGAAGAGACACAGACGCACAAAGGCAGAGATAGAAGCAGATAATAAAGCTAAAGAGAATTCAAATCAGGAAACAGACACTAAGCCTAAAAGACATAGGAGGACTAAGGCTGAAATGGAAGCAGATAGGCTTAAAGCAGAAGAATTACCGGCTGATACTAAGAAAAGACATAGGAGAACTAAGGAAGAGCTTATAAATGCAGGCTATTATGATAAAAAAGAAGATGAGGATACTTCTACAAAAAAGCGTCGTAGAAGAACTAAAAGCTAATTCTGAATGCGGGATGGGAGATTTTAGTTTATCGAGTTAGAGAGGCGTAAAGCCTAAAATAGATATTTTAATAAGGAGAAGGAATTATGTTAAATAAGAAGGAATTTTTAGCAGAAGCAACAAAGATTATTAAGGAAGAAATCAGAGGTAATTTGTTTTTAGGGTATAAGGTAGAGATACCGGGAAAGATGTTTAATAACAGTTGTTTTACCATTAAAGCACCTGATGGATTATTAAAGGAGTATGATATATCCAGCATATATGCAAGATACAGACTTACTGATACATCCGTTAATAATTCAATCGGGGAATTAAAGGAAACTGTACTGTATGATTTGAAGATGTTAGAAGAGTACAAAGAGTTTATGAATGAAAAGGATAATAAAGCTGATAAGTATGATAAAGCATATTTAGCTGATTTAGCTGATAAAGCTGATTATATTACGGATATGGCAAATGAAAAGGATAATGATGATGTACTGGAGATGGATTAAGCATGAGTAAGAAAACAAATAATAATAAGGGGAAGAGTAAGAATATCTTTACAATAGTATTTGTTGGGATAATAGCAGTTATTATAAGCTTATTTATCTTTGGGTTCTTTATTATGAGTAAAAGTTATACATCATATAAGACCGGTTTAAGAGATGATTTAGCAGGATATAAGGATAAGAATTATATCTTCATGCTAAATGGTAAGGAATATACAGATATTCCTGATGAAGTATATGATAACCCGGATGATTATACATATATGATTGTACAGAATACAGTATATATTATTAAGAAGAAATAGCTTGACTTAGGACTTGACTAGAATAATTTTTAGTCTAAGTCAAGGTTAGTCCAAGGATGAAAGAAAAATAATAATGATAACTTGAAATAAACATATAAATATTATTAAATATAGTTTTATTTTAAAAAATAGAGGGAAGTATATGGTAAGAAGCATAGCTAAAAAGATAAAAACATTATATGGTATTCATCTTATTATGATTTTGACAATAACTGCATAGTAAGAAATAAAAGAATTGATTTAATTGATTGGGATAGCATAAAAGAAACACTAAAAAACATCTTATTTTTTATAGCTTGCATTATAATGGCAGTATTTTTCCCATACATAATGTTTTTTTTAATATTAGTAATAATTCGTCATTAAAACAGAAAGGAAAATTAAAATACCTGTTGTGCTGACAATGAATATATTTATGCTAAAATGAAAGATATTTTAATAGTGTGTATTAGTTTTTAGGAAGATGATATTTGTATTTTTTTCTGAACTGATATACACTATTTTTATATAGGGAGATGATACAGATGTATATATTTTTAGATATAGATGGAGTTTTGAATTGTAAAGCTGACTGGAATAAGCCATATACCATTAATAATAAGTGTTTGGATAACTTCGTAAAACTATGCAAGGATATAAGTAAGAAATATGGAGTCGTAAAGATAGTCCTTACATCAAGCTGGAAAGAAGGCTTTGATATAAAGGGGAATAATAGTCCACAGATAACCGGGCTTTTACATAAGTTAAATATATATGGATTGGTTATATCAGATAAAACAATGAGTGTCAGTGGTAAGTCAAGACAGGATGAGATTGAGTATTATATCAGAAGAAACGGTATCAATGATTATATTATACTGGATGATGATAAGTCCTTATATACGGATATATCTAAGGTAAATATTTATATAGCAGACTATCTTACAGGACTGACTGATAAAGATACCAAGAAGGTCTTAAAACAGGTAAAAAGGAGATAACATATGAAAGATAGACTGATATTGCAGAAACAAATGGATACAGACCTGTTTAAATCTGAAATGTGCCATACTCTTAAACGGTTGGGTGATTATGAGTTCATAAAGGAAGTCATTAACGATAACTGGGTTGGGTATTTTTGGGATAAGGAATGGTATTTTGAGAGTTTATATACCCTTGCCATGATTGATTATCTGACATATATATATCATGCTCCGGTATATGAGCCACTTGATAAATATAGGCAATATAAATTAAGTGAACCGGTATTTCCGTTTAGTATGCTTCTTATTGATAGTATAAAACGAAATGATGAACAGAAGCAGCAGGCTTTAAAAGAATGCAGTGAAGATGAATGTGGAAGGTTCTTCTTAAAATATAATATAGTAGAGAAAGATATTAGGGATGTAGTTTAAAAGGAAAGGGAGTAATGTGTATGTCATTTGAATTTACTAGAAATAATATAGACCATTATTTATATGAAGTTGCAAAAATATATAAAAAAGCAAACAGGGCATTTCCGGATGCTGAAATTATTCTTATAGGTGGAGCTTCTGTTTTGCTTAATTATAATTTCAGAGATATGACAACTGATTTAGATGCAATACTAAGGGCTTCTTCATCAATGAAAGATGCTATTAAAATGGTAGCTGATAATAATGGCTTAGAAAGCGACTGGATTAATGAAGATTTTAAGCATACTAAATCATATAGTCCTAAAATAGTACAATATAGTAAATTTTATAAGAAATTCTGTGGATGTCTGACTGTAAGAACAATTACAGATGAATATTTATTGGCAATGAAATTATGTTCAGCTAGAAATTATAAAAAGGATTTATCTGATATTATAGGGATACTAAAAGAGAATGAAGAGAGAAATACTCCTATAGATTTCACAAAAATAAATAAGGCTGTTATTAATTTATATGGAAGTTGGGATGTAATTGATAGCAAAATTAAAGATATGCTTATTGAGATATTAGATGAAGATAATTTAGAGGATAGATATTACTCAACGCTTAGAGAAGAAAAGATTAATAAACAGGCATTATTATTGGCACAGGAAAAATATCCTGAACAGATAAATGATAAGAATGCAGCTTTATTTACGGAACATTTTAAAAGCTTTGTAGAAGCAAAAGAAGATAATTATAATCAAGATGATATAGAGCTGTAATAAAAATAAGGGATGTATAAGGTAAGATAACCTTATATGTCTCTTTTTTTGATTTAAGAGGGGAGGAGATAGAGAAAGTATGATTGTAATTAAAATATATTACACCGTTTTATATTTATATATATAATGCTTTCCTTATATCCTATATATTATGTTTCATATATTATCACATCAGTTATGATTAAATATTCTAATATATAATACATATTCAATAAATTTCTTATAAAATTCCTATTTTTAATGTCTTATAAAAAAATATCATGCACTATTTAGAAGTAAGAAGATTATTTATATCTGTTAATGATAAACAGGACTATATAGATTGTTTTAAGGTAAAGACAGAAACAGATAATGATAGGAAAATAAAAAATATGACTGTTAAAGATGCAATATATAATAGGTAAAGATGGAAATATACAAAGGTGTAATATATTTTAATTAAATTAAACCTTTCGTTTTCCTTATCCTTACATCCTTAAATTATTTTCCCAGATAAATATATCTTCTTTCGTATAATAAGAAAGGAGCTAACAACACATAAAAAGCATGACTGAAAAAGATACTGTCAACATAAAACAGGAATTAAAGAAGGCATTACCCTTTATTACAATAATAATACTGGTTTGTCTTGTAAATAAATTTCTTATCTTCAACACGACAATTCCTACATCATCAATGATATCAACCCTTAATATAGGTGACTGTTTATTTGGAAACAGACTGGCATATATATTCAGTAATCCCAAAAGAGGAGATATAATTACCTTCAAAGCGCCTGATGATAAAGATACCATATATGTAAAGCGTATAATAGGGATAGAAGGAGATACCATTAAAATCAATAATGGATATGTATGGCGAAATAATGAATTGTTAAATGAAGAATATATCCATGAGCCTATGAACCATGATGGGTTTTCGGAAGTCTTTGAAGTACCAAAGGGATGTGTATTTGTTATGGGAGATAACAGAAATAATTCATTTGATGCAAGATACTGGAATAACCATTATGTAAGCAAGGATAAGATAATATCCAAGCTGGGAATGAAATATTATGATGGGGAAAAGAAGCAATTCTGTATTAAATGGGTCAGATAATAAAAATAAGGAGAAATAAAAATGGAGTATATAGTATCAATAATAATTATTTTAGCATTTATAGTATTTGAATTACGGTTATTCAATTTAAAAAGGAACAGACAGCTATATAAGGAATGTTTTCCATTAACACAGAGCAAGTATTGTAATTTAACTGAAGAAGAAAACAGATATCTGTATTCCCTATTAAGGTCAAGATATCTTGATACAGCAAAAAGCGGGATATTGATATGTGTTAATAAGAATCAGCCATATATTGACAGCAGGGATTATTTTGGACTGGATAAGGATAATGATTACAGATGCAGCTTAAATGATGAAGATATAATGAATAATATCTATCATATAAATAAGTTATCAAAGGGGATTGTTCTTAAACTTACAGGCTGGAGATGTTCAGTTGTATTGAAACTGATAACAGCGATACTGATATTATGCGTTATTAATCTGATTTCTATAAATATTTTTTAAATTGTACTTAAATAAATACAATTTTTATTCAATAAATGAAAGTAATCATACACTATTATAATATAAGATAAAGGTTATCTGACAGGCGTAAGTTTTATTTTATAAAAATTTGAAAGAGTTTGTTAAGTATTGATGTTTTTCATAGTAGGTATTTATTCATATAGCCTGTCACCCGTCTGTATAGTCAAAAGATTAAGACATAAGGGTTTCATCCTTAGAGTGTAGGTTCGAGTCCTACTACAGACATTTGGAATAATAAAATAGAGCATATTCTTTTCTTCCTCTGCTATGGCTGACGGTCATTTAAGAATTCGCAACTTTTATTATTCCTTCTTTTGAAAATTTATTGTTGTAAGAATAAAACTCTTAACCTGTTTTCTGCTTATGTAGTCTGAGTAAAGAAAACGAAAAACGACAGATGAAGAGTACTTCTATATTCATTCATCAGGGAATGGATATGTGACTACAGGGAGTTTGTTAGTCTGCCTGATAGGTGTATAGGTTTAGCCGAATTTAAAATAAGGTTCTTTAGCTCAGTTGGGAGAGCATCCGGCTCATAACCGGGCGGTCTTAGGTTCGAGTCCTAAAAGAACCATTACAATCTATATGTGAGTTTTTTATATTCTTATTTTTTGTACGACAAGGAAATAAGGGTAGTACATTTTTGTAGCATATAGAGACCATTGACATTTTTTTGTCATATTAAATAGACACACTTATTCCGGAAAATGTATTGTCTGTGTATGGTAGTAACCATTGGAATAAGCTTGTGGCATATATTTTCTTTTATATTTCATGGGTATATGCTAGGTACATGTACGGACATAAAGCTTTTTGTGGCGAAAGCTGACTATACAGTATGTGCCGAAAACCTCCTTTCTAAAGATACCGGGGAAGTCTTAATCAGCTTCTTCGGTATTTTTTATGCTTAAATTTAGGAGTATCTGCTTTGAATACATTGATTTTTCTTATAGGTAGGTGTAATTGTTTAATAAGGAAGAGTTTCTTATTGCAGATGATTATGATAATATAAGATTATTCTAAACTTATAAGGAGACAGTTATTATGAAGTATCATACAGATTTAGATAATATAAAAGAGACTTCAAAACTGATATGTTTATCTGTACCAATTGAGCCATTATTAGGAGGAATAATAACTTCACATCCTTTCACTAACACTTGTAACTGGTATAATTCTGAAACCGGAGAATGGCTTGATTTAACAAATAAAGATGGATTTAATAAATGGACGAAAGATTTGTTTGAGTATATAGATGAAGCTGAAAGTGTATGGGAGATTTATTTTATGGTCAATGCTCCATATAAGCTAACAATGATTAAATACTGGAAAGACGATTTATGTCTTGAAGATTTTACTAAACTCTTTAAAGATGCATGGATTCTAAGTGAGAACCCTAACGATGATATCAATGTACCTGTAGATATGCTTATACAATGGTTTAAGAAAACGGATAAGAGAATATTAATGAATAATGAGGAGTTAGAGGTATATAATAGTTTACCAGATGAATTTACTATTTATAGAGGAGTGGGAAGAAAGAGTAAAAGAAACGGAATATCATGGACTAGAAATAAAGAAATTGCAGAGTGGTTTATGAGTAGATGGGAAGATGAAGGTGGTTATATGCTTATGGCGACAGTTAAAAAAGAAAATTGTCTCGCATACATAAATGCCCGTAATGAAGAAGAAATAATTGTTGATACCAGATATATTAAAATAAAAGAGTAGTTTTTATAAAAAAGCCCTGAAAAATAATAGAAATTCTACACTATTTAGATATATTAATAAATAAGGTAGGTTTTTTATGGAATTTAAGAACACAGAAGTATTTAATTTTGAAGGCGCATTGCGGGGAATGAGAAATCCAATGAATTCTTGGTCTAAAAGCGATAGTTACTATGGCTGTAGCGAAGAAAAATATTGCGATAAATGTTATGATGATTGCATTGTATATAATAATAATTACATAATTGGAGCAAATGATATGAAACTCGCACAGACACTTATTAAAGCAGGAAATGAGCATAGAAAGTTTATGCGTCAGATTTTTGTATCAGTTGATATAACAGCTCCTATTTACTGGTGGAAGGAATTTGATACATATAAGGTTGGAACAGTTGCTAATTCAACAAGTACAATGCATAAGATTCACAGCAAGCCTTTTGAGATGTCTGATTTCAGTACAGACCATATGACTGATGCAGCACTTGATATGATGCAGAAGAATATTGATTTTCTTGAAGGTTTAAGAAAAGATTATGTTATTACTAAAGATAAGTTATTATGGTACAGTATAATACAGCTTCTTCCTGAAAGTTATAATCAGACAAGGACGGTTACAATGACCTATGAAAATATCCATAATATGTATTTTCAGCGTAAGAACCATAAGCTTACAGAGTGGGCGGAAGCATTTATTAAATGGATAGAATCGCTTCCATATGCGAAAGAATTAATCTGCTTAGAGAGTATTTAGGATTTAGGAAAGAATAACCATGAAAGAAAATAAGCCGAATAAAGAAGATATTAAGTTGATTATACAACCCTTTAGATGTGAAGAGTGCGATTATGAATCATGTGAATACCTATTATGGTGTAAGGGAAAGAATATAGATAAAGAAACATAAACAGTATACATTAAGGGTATCATACAAAAATAGCTTAGTAATAATACAGATAATAGCAGTATGGCATGTACAGTCATATTGCTATTTTTTGTTTTATCTGAATTTTTTTATAAAAACTCTAAAAAATAGATAGTAATTTTACACTACTTAAGTATAAGAAAAAATAATGTTTTAAAGGGGATTAATTATGTCAATAGAATTATTTTTCGCAATAACAACTTTTATTATAACAATTCTTATGCTGGCTGTAATAGGTGTAGCTATCTGTTATAGAGTATTTGAATATAAGAGAAATTTCATAATAACAGAGGCTATATTAGGAGCGTTTATAATTATCTTCGGTGCAACATTTGGCAGTATTCATGTGAAGTTTTCACACCCAGAGCAGATAAATACTACCATTATAACAACAATGATAGTTCCAGACAGTGAAACCTATAAACCGGGAACACTTTTAAATAATGTTCATCTAACCTTTGTAACATCAGATAATCATAAGAATATAGAGCTGATACCGGATTATACAGATATAGAGATTATAGATGATAATCAGCGTGAGACTTATGAGAAAACAATATATACATATTTGTTTATTAAGAAGCAGACAGATAAGTTGTATATAACAAAAGATACATATAACAGACTGTTTAACTAAAAGGAGATTTTGATATGGAAGAATTAAATGTAAATGTAGGAGATAAGGAATGAACTATTTTATATCAGACCTGCATTTAGGTCATACAAATTGTTTAAGGTTTGATAACAGACCTTTTAAGACAGTAGAAGAACAGGACAGAAAGATTATAGATAACTGGAATAATACAGTTAAGAGTACTGATGATGTATATATCTTAGGCGATATTAGTTGGTATGATACAGATAAGACAATAGAAATATTTAAACAGCTTAATGGCAGATTACATCTTATTAAAGGTAATCATGATAAATTAAATAAAGCTTTAAAAGACCTTTTTTGTGAAGTTTGTGATTACAAGGAATTATTTATTGATAAGAAGACAAGCATTGTTTTGTCTCATTATCCGATACCATGTTTTAAAAATCATTACTGGGGCTGGTATCATTTATATGGTCATGTACATAATGGAATGGAATATCAGATTATGCAGTCTGTAGCAAAGGATATAAAGGCTCTTTTCCCAGATAAGGATTACCATTTTTATAATGTAGGTTGCATGTTACCTTATATGGATTATACTCCAAGGACATTAGAAAAAATAGTAAATTCATGTATGGGAAATAAGTAAATAAAAGGGAAAGTTTTAGGAGGAAAATAAAGAAGGTATGGAAATAGGATTATATATAATTATTGTAATTGTTGTTGCTGTAGAACTATTAGCCTTTATTATTGCACATTTTGAAATGGTAATATCAATAGTTCCTATTGGTATAATTGCATTAATATTAATTATCATTCCGGTAGAAGGGATGTCACATTCTGACAATATAGATTATAAGGAATATTGTTTTTCAGAAGATGATGTCATAAAAGATGGTAAGTTTTATTATGTCTTTACAACTAAGGCTGATACAAATGAAATTAAAAAAATCCAAATTGATAATATTGAAAAGCTCTATTTAGATGAAAATAACATGAAAGTAGTAATTGAAGAGAAACAGTGGTCTGTATTTAAAAATACAACAAAGAAAGCATATGTTTCAAAGCAAGTCTATGTAAAAATTAGAGGATGAGGTAAAAAATATGTTAAATAAAGAAGTATTTGAAAAGTATGGAGCAGAAAACTGGGTTATAGAAGAAAATTTATGTTACCTTCTACAAAAGTATGCGGAGAAGTTAGGAGTTTCAAATCCATATAATCCTGTAACATTTGTAAGGAATTTTATGAAAGAAGAGACTTATGTAAATACTACATATGCTGAAATGAGTGCTGTAGATACGGCAAAGAAGAACATTGTAGCTGATTATATAGAAGGGGAATATGAAGAAATTCAGTCAGATGAATCAATCTATGAAGATAATGATAAATCTACAGTTGATAATGGAGAGGAAATGGTTTAATAAGAAAGGATAGTTTTAAATATGAATAATAAAGGTTTATACACAGAGTATTTTGAAGAAGCAAAAAAAGCTTCAGAGATAACTACAGCGTCTATGATAGTAATGGACTATCTTGATATAATTCCCGGTAATTATACAGCTAAGATGTCATTTTATTCACCGACAGATAATCTATGTTGTTATAATATAACAGACAATATAGATGGTAGTAATTTTAAATTATATATGAATAGTGGAAGCTACGGGGATAGCTTTATATTAACTGATAAAGATGGGAATGATTTGCTTGAGAATATGAAATCAGCTTATGATAATGATAAAGAAATCTTAAAAAGAATAGAAGCTTTTGAGAAGAAATGGGGCTTATATAAAGATATAGATACTCCTGATAAAGATGATATCATTGGGAAAAGTAAAGGAGAATATGAAGAAATTCGGTCAGATGAATGTGTTGAGAGGTAGGATATAGATGAAGGGTAAGGAAATTATTACAATTATTATGCTACTTATTATTATATCAGTAGCCGGATTAGGTGTTTATTCTAGTAATGGATTAACAGCATATAAAGAAAATAAGATGAAGTATGAGGAAGAAAAGGATAACCCGGAATTTAATGGACTTAGTAAGGAAAACATTTCTATCTATAAATTTTCTAATTCAGAACCTTCTGAATATTTTATACAATTGCATAATATTTACGCTTCTAGTAGCTACTATCCAATAGGACCCAGTTTACCTGAAGATATTATTTTATCAAGGAATTTAAAAGATAATGCACAGTTAATGATTGCAAATGATAAAGTCTTTATTTTTGAAGATAAAGAAATAAAAGGTCATACAAGTGAAGGAGTTAATTGCCATTCTGTTATTTGGGAAGTGACCGAGATAATAGATGAAACAGATAAGAGTAATATTACCAATGACCTTTTAAGTAATGAAAATAACTATTATAAGATAAATACAGCTGATTTAATAGAAGAAGATACACTATTAAAATAAGCAGAGAAAATAGATATATATTATAGGAGAGAACCCATGAATATCAATAAGGGGCAGAATCGTATTATTTAGACAGATAAGGACTGATATTATGGATACAATTATATCTACATGTATAAAAGAGTATATGGATAAGATAAAAGGAGAATAGGAAATATGAGTTATTTAGATGTAAAGGATAATAAAGATTTGCAGGAAGTAGTAAGAAGCATTAAAGCGGAAAAGTACCTTGTGACATTAGTTTCAGCTTATGAGGATTTTTTAGGTAATTTTTCATGTAAGCCTGATAGGGATGAGTTTCCTTATCCAAAGATAGGAACGATTATAGATGAAGAGAAATCTGTAAAATGGAACAGAGAAGAAGTATACAGACAGAGAGCTGCATTTGAAGCAAGAGTAGAAGATTTGAATAAGTATAAGAACCTTATTAATGTTAATTTTAAAGAGCAGTTAAATAGACTATTAGCAAATGATAATCATATTACTATTGCAGAGAGTAAGAAGCTGTTTGATTTTGCATATAAGACAGATTATGTTAAGGGTATTAGAGTTGTTGTTGATACCTATAAAGACCTTGCTAAGATGTATAAAGAGCTAATTGATATACATGATGAAAAGAATGTTAATAGAGTCGTAGAAGCCCTGAAAGTAAATTCAAGTAATTTTCAAAAATCGTATAAAAGAGATAACAATGTGAAGTTTCATAAAACGCATAAAGCAATCCAGCTAAATAAGGCAATAGAGATAGTAGAAGCAGGTAATAGCAATATAGATTGTGTTCGTGAGGAAGAAGAATATGACAGATGAAACAAAACAGATATTAAACATATCAGTATTGTGCGTAGCAGCAGAAACAGACATAATTGAATATTAAAATATAACAATTAAATAAAATATTTTTAGCACTTAGTATGGGAATTTTCCCGTATTAGGTGCTTATTTTTTGCTCGGAAATAATAAATCTTTCCACTATTTAAGTATCAGATATAGAAAGAGTTTAATTAACTTTTTCTTCTTACAGGAATAGTAGAAAGTGAATAAGAAACCAATAAGACTGATAGAACTGTTTGCAGGTATAGGAACGCAGTATCAGGCATTAAAAAGAATAGGAGCAGATGTAGAGAGTTATTTAATAAGTGATTGGAATATACCATCAAATATAGCTTACAGGGCAATGCTTAAGGCTGTAAATGATATACCAGAAGAAATAGATTACACAGCTGGATTAACCAGAGTAGAGGTTGAAGATAAATTAATAGCATTAGGATTATCATTAGATGGGAAAAACCCGTTACTTAAAAAGACCCTTAAACGGAAGAACGAAAAATGGCAGAGAGATATTTTAAATAGTTTTTATTATACACATAATCTTGGAAGTATAACTAATATCCATGCTGAAGACTTAAAGATTACCGAGAAAGATAAGTATGATTATTATATGACTTATAGCTTTCCTTGCCAAGACCTTTCATTAGCAGGTAAGCAGGCTGGTATGAAGAAGGGTAGTGGTACAAGGTCAGGGTTACTTTGGGAAGTAGAAAGATTATTACAAGAAAGTACAGATAAAGGGCTTGAGTTACCAGATGTGCTGCTTATGGAGAATGTACCACAGGTATGTTCTGGTAAGAATAAAGAGGACTTTGAAGATTGGAAGAATTTTTTATCATCTCTTGGATATAAAAATTTTGTGAAGATATTAGATGCTGCTGATTTTGAAGTACCGCAAAGCAGGAAGAGATGTTTTATGGTAAGCATTTTAAAAGATGTATCTTATGAATTTCCAGAAGCCATTCCTCTAACAAGATGTGTAGATGATATTTTAGAGACAGATGTAGATGAGAAATATTATATTAATACTCCAAAAGCTAAAGAGCTTATACAATCACTTATAGATAGGGGAGAATTGTCTGATAGAAATGTGTTTTGTGCTGATGGAGGTATTAATAATCCTAAAATAAAAAGTATTAGTAATTGTATTACAGCAAGACAGGATAGAGGAATATCTAATCGTGCATCAGAAGGAAATGTTATAGTTGAAAAAAAGCCTATTCAGTTAGGGAATATAATGGAAGAGAATGGCTTTAAAAATCCTCAGTGTGGCAGAGTATATGATAAAAATGCATGTAGCCCAACACTTAATACCTGTAATGGTGGAAATCACGAACCTAAGATTATTGTAGATGATATATATAATTCAAGAGAAGCAAGAATTTATAAAGAATATTCTCCGGCATTAAGAGCAAATAGGCAAGGATTTAAAACAATAGTAGCTATGAGAGGAAGACCTGTTTGTAATCCTAATTTGCAAATAGCGGGGCTTCCTACAAAGCAGAGACTAGAAATAAATAAAGAGGGTATTAGTAATACACTTACAACAGTACAGAAGGATAATTTAGTACTGGAAAATATAATTTATGATGATTATAATAATAACATACAGGATGAACAGAGTAGAATTGGAACAATAACTCCTACTTGTGGGAATAGTGCGTTGCGTAATGGAAAGAAAATAATAGAAAGAGTTGAACAAATAAGCAGTGATAATAGTCAATGTGGAACAGTAGTAAGTGATGAAGGCTTATTTCCAACATTATCAGCCGGATGCCACGGATATGCCAATCCTCACATATATACGCAATATCGTGTAAGAAAGCTAACTCCTAAAGAATGTGGCAGACTTATGGGAGTAGATGACGCTGTAATTGACAGTATGGGTAAGGTGCTTAGTAATAGTAAACTATATCAGTGTTTTGGTAATGCAATAGTGGTTGATGTATTATGTGCAATATTCAGCCAGCTAGAGATTATAAGAGAAAAGTGAAATTTTTAATAATAAAATCACACTACTAAAGTAAGATATAAAACTATGAATAAAAAGGAGAAAAATATGTTAGAACAGAAATTAAGAGAATTAATTAAAGAAGCGATGAAGAATCATAAAGAAGAGGCTAAACTTACCTATAAGAGTATTTTAGAAAACGCCCAGAAGCTTGCTAAGGAAAAGAAAGAGGAAGTAAATGATAGTTATATTATAGCTTCAGCTAAGAAAGAGATAAAGCAGCTTACTGACTTCTTAGAATATTGTGAACAGAATTCAGATAAATATGAGGAAGCCAATAGAAAGATTGATTTAGCGAAGGGTATTTTGCCTAAAATGGCTGAAGCTGATGAGATAAGAGATTATCTGGTTACTAATAATATTGATAAGAATATGGGAATATGTATGAAGACTCTTAAAGAACATTTTAAGGATAGCTTGGATGGTAAACAGGCTTCAAAGGTTGTAAAAGAGTATATAAATAATTAACCTTAAGAAAAGAGAGGCTTATATGGGCAATGTCATTAAGTTAAGTGTTTGAAATACAAAATATTATCTGACATTGTGCTAGGCTGACAATAATCCATTAAGTTAAGACAACTCTAAATTAAAAGAGTCTATTCCAAATACGGAGTAGGCTCTTTCGCTATGCTTTGTCATAATTTAAGACAGCACAAATGGAGAGAATTTCTTCTCTCTTACGCAACACGATATAAGAAATACACTACCGACTTAGGTTTCATCTTACGACTATCCTTGCGATTAGGTCTGACAGGTAAGATATATTTTTTAATCAGTAGTTCCACATTAGGTGGTGGCTCGCTTCTATAATGCCTGTAAAAATCACGACAGATGTGAATTGCCATTGTATAGTTTACTTGGTAAGACCACTTACGACTTTTATCTTGATACACAACAACATTCATAGTAATTCTTTCGCAGAAATTATACATAATAAGCCTTGCAAAGATTTCTTGCATAATTGCAGATTCTTTCTTTGCGTGGAAGTTTATAAGACCGATGGCATATTTGAGTTCTCTAAAACTTGTTTCAATGCCCCATCGAAGGTGGTATAGATGCTTAATTTCCTCTAAGGGAAATTCAAATCGGTTAAGCGAGGTTACTATGGTTTCGTATGTGTTATCTGTAATTTTAAATCTAACGATTCGGAGTGTCATTCTGAATGGAGATTCATATTCCCAAGTCGTAGATTTCTTGTATTTACCAAACTTTGATTTACCACTAATCCATTTGGCTTTACCTTGCATATAAAGTTCCTTATCAGCTTTAGTTTGGGTGGTGCGAAGTTCAAATGTAATTTCTGTATCCAATTCTTTCATCGGCAACGCCTTAACCTCTGTAAGCCAATCATTCTTGATACGAAACAGATACTCAAGGTTGTCCGTTCTGTGAATAGTTTCGAGCAGATTAAGAGAACCATAACCTCTATCAGCGAGAAGAATTGATTTCTCAAATGTGTTTGTTTTGACCATATCAGCACAAGCACCCGTTTCGTTACACTTAGGTTTTGGTTGAATAATACAATCAAAATAGGTCTTATTCAGAACGTCATAGATTGCATTTATATGAAACTGGTTGTATCCTTTATTGTTATTAACACCATTAGGCATATAGATTTCTGAATTGGGATTGTAAGCAATATTTACATCGGAACCATCTACCGCAAGGAGCTTATAGCCTTTATGAGTTTTGGTGTCGTTACTAATTTTATTGTATTCTTGAAAAATATAACGGAACATTTCTGGCGTGATTTTATCTCTTTGTTGGATAAATGCTGATGATGTAACATCAATATTCTTATCATAATCATAAAGTTCACGATTGATAGAACCACCCTGCATAGAAATAATGATTTTAAGCATAGTTTCAAGAGATAGTTTCCTATCTCTGATAAAGTCGGTATTTGGATTTACAAGTAACTCTCTTTGAGATACGGCATTATTGATAATAGAATCCAACAATGCCTTTTGTTGGTCAGCGTAGTTCAAGTTAATCACCGCCTTTTGCCAGACGGCATCTGTGAATTTGTTACAAAAGTTGGGATTTGCAAAGAAATGTGCTATACTTAATGCATAGAAATTGATAGAAAGCAACCTAAGATATCAAGTTACTCTTGACAAAACCTTATATGAAGGCTTATAATCGGTGTAGTTCAAAAGCAAATCTAATATGTAACGAATTGGTACACAGAGTACCGTTGTTAATAACCAAAAGCATCAGACAAGCCGACCAAAGCATAAGTCTGGTGCTTTTCTTATATTTATACTTATCTTACATAATACACCCAAATCCTTAAGAAATCAATTGATAGTGTCAATATATGTTATAATTTAAGGAATAAGTTTGCGTGTTTTAATGTATATAAATATTGACATTAAATGTAATGTGATATAAAATAAATGTTAAGAACAGAGGTTTTTACTTTTCTTTTACATATAATATTGAAAGTAAATATTTCTATACACTATTTATCTGCTTATAAGCAGAAAGGACTAAAATGAAAAAAATGTAAAGAATGCGGTTCTATATTACCTTGTATTGGTTCGAACTAGACCGTCTTATGCGAAAAAAATGGTATGACGGCGAAATTACCGAAGATGCTTATTACGATTATTTAGAAAAATCAAAACAAAAATCTATTGAGACAAATGAAACTATAGATGGCATTTTAAATTAGCTAAATCGAAAGTTAGTTAATTAACAGAAGGGAGAAAAACAATAATGGATATTATAGAAAATGCTGTTGTTTTAAGCAAAAGCAAAACATGCGAAGAATGGGATATCTGCATAGATGGCATATGGTATGGCTTAGACTATACAGATTCTTCCGATAGAGCAATGTTAAGAAATACTATCATAGAAAACAATTTAGAAATTAAAGGTATTCCTTTTTGGAATAGTTGTGATAAAGCAAAAAATATAGGTTTTAAAAACATAGTATATGTAGACTCTGATACAGCCTATCTATTTTAAGAAACAAATACAGTGTAAACCTCACGGTAACAGACAAAAGTAAAGTTTAGAGGAAGGAACGGATATGAATACAATAGAAAAAGTAAAAGAGATTATGGGGTTTGGAAGTAATTTTCATATGTGCGATGTTTCAGAAATAACAGAAGAATATGTACATTTGGAAAGTTGGAATGAAGATGTTAAAAAAGATGATTTTGATATGATTGTTAAACTTATCGCAGATGATGGATATAATATAGAAGGATTTGAATTACTTGAAATTCCACACCCAAAAGTATTTTGTTTTGGAAACTGTAATATTGAACAATTTTTTGATGTTGTTAAATTCTGGGATGATAAGTGGCAATTTTCTTATCTTAAAGGTTCAGAAAATGGATTGAGAAATGAACTGGCACATTCTATTCAAGAAGCAGTTGAAAAATATGAATTTGACTAAAGAGAAAATAAATCAAAAAACTGAATTTTAGAGAGGAAAAAATCACATGATAGACATACCATACACACATATTGAAGATGATTTTAAAGAGATTTGCTATTTTAATGATGAAGATTTTAATTACAGTATAAAAATAGGTGATAAATGTGCAGTAACTATGGATAAAGAAGGAAAAGATTGGATTGCTGGCGTTGTTCAAGATATAAATAACAACGATAGTTTTGTATTAAATACAATGAACGGAAAACACGTTTTAATAAAGTGTGAACACATATATAACATCTATGGAGAAGAAGAACCATTAACAGAAGAATTTATCAATAGGTGCATAAAAAATCAAATTGCATTAATTCAGTAAACCATACGTTAGAAAAGGTAAAGAAAGGTATGATGTAATAATGGCATTTAAGAATAGAGGTAACACAATGAACACTATGTTTACTACAAATCAATACAAAGTGCTTGAAGTCATGTATGACAACACACTTTCTATTGCAGATAAAGAATACTGCCCTCTTGGACAGGGCGAGATTGCTGACGAGTTAGGACTATCAAGAGCAGTCGTGAATAAAATTTTTACAGAACTTAAAGAAGCAGGCTATATCTCAATGGTGACTCGTGGTAAATGGAAGTTGTCAGATGAAGCAACAGAAATGATTCGCATAACGCAGAGGTTATAGGTGGCAGATATGTTAAGATTACAACATTATCAATATACAGACTATAAAAATAGTATCAAACAAATCTATGAGAAATCATTTCCTTTATCAGAAAGATTCTCTATTGATATTGGTAACATTGGTTTTAACCATTTGGTACAATTACAAAAATAATTACTATCTTGAATCAGAAGAACAATTTCAAGAACGGATAAATAGAATCCAATCAAAAGACGGAAATCATATGATGCTAATAACTTCTCTGTTTGAGGATAGAAAACGAAGAAAAGAAAATCGAAGTAAAATATGGTTATTAAGGTAAAATAAAAAACCACTCGGTACTTTAGGGAGAATCCTTGTATCGAGTGATTTTTATTTTTCTAACCTTAACTTAATGACATTGCTTATATGGGCTTCTCTTTTTTTTACAATAAAATTATTGATATAATAAGTAAAGATAAAAACAGTGAATAGAGATATTTATGTGTAGTTAAAAAAAACGATATTTGAATTAATTTGTGAAAATACTAGATTTCCTATTACTTTTATTAAATCCTGATACCACTATTATTATTAAGAATACATAAGGAAAGGATATAGTATTATGAATGATTGGAAAACAGAAGTAAGTAAAGTAATATATGGATTGGAAGATGAGAAGAATAAAATAATAAAGCAGCAGGAGTTTCTAACATCAATAAATTTTGAAAAGTTTGCTCCTAATGAAAAACAATGGCATGAACTTATGGAAATAGATGAAATTAGATGCAATAAAATACTTTGTTCTTGTCTGATAAAAAATATATTCCCGGAAAGTACAGATATAAAACTTTATTCAAATTCAATACATTTTAAGCTTAATAATATCGAATGTATGGTTTCTACATCAAGGCTTTTAGAAGTCGGAATAGTTGGAAAATATAAGAAGGAATACAATGAATTTAAAAGCCTGACAAAAGACCAGTGTTTAGACTTAATAGCTACAGTATTTGATTTAAGAATGTTTTGCGGGCATAGCATAGATTTTTATAATACTGAAAGAAGAAAAGATACTCCTAATATTATAAAGCAGAAGGATTATTTTGATAAGGTTGACGGACTTTTAAGACAGGTAGACAATGAATATGATATTATTTGTTCACGGATAGATGATATTTGTTCACAGATAGGGGAAAGTGCTGTATCCTCTAAAATAGATGAAGAAAAAGACGATGACAGATGGGAAGATGAAGAAAGAGATTAAGGTTTATATTTTTAATATTAAAATAAAAAGAAGAGGTTTTGTACTAATAATAAATTGGTACTTATATCTCTTCTTTTTTTCTGTTTATTGGGGGTTTCTTTTATTAAGAATGACTAGATTAATGCTGAAGCAATTCTTTATTATTCTGCTTTTGTTATTTCACTGTAATAGGATTATATAGCTAAAATTATATATGATTATAATTGTGATAAAGTAAGAAAATATTTAACTGTTTTTTATAAATTTCAAAAATAATATTAATATCATATGATTTTTGCCTGAAAAAAGTTAGTAATTCCACACTATATAAGTATACGAAAATATAATTATAGAAGAAAGGAAAAAATCGTATGGAAATTGGAATTATTATTGGAGTTATAGCAGTTGCATTAATTGCGTTATTATTTGCAAGTTATATTAAAGCTCCAACAGACAAGGCACTTATTGTATCAGGACTTAGAAAGAATCCTAAGTTTGTTATTGGTAAGTCATCACTTAAGATACCATTTTTACAGAGAGTTGATAAACTTGATTTAAAGATGATTTCTGTTGATGTCAAGACAAAGGAATCAGTACCAACAAATGAGTATATCAATGTTAATATTGATTCTGCTGTAAAGATTAAGATAGGTTCATCACCTGAAATGCTTGGAAAGGCTGCAAGTAATTTCCTAAATAAAAATTCAGATTATATCAGAGAATCAGTTGTAGATGTACTTGAAGGTAATGTCCGTGAAATTATAGGACAGATGAAGCTTGAGGATATTGTACAGGACAGAAAGTTATTTGCTGAAAAGGTACAGGAGAATGCTGCGCCTGATATGGAAAGAATGGGTCTTGAAATTGTAAGCTTTAATGTCCAGAATGTTACTGATGAAGGT